>ERZ1292625.1838-Hain-H41-01um-R1-1838-length-22357-cov-24_pt1 | contig 17380 bp, 14 predicted proteins | sample MGYA00564400_ERZ1292625 | MGnify/ENA primary metagenome ERZ1292625 (study PRJEB36523, sample SAMEA6512639) | groundwater metagenome | collected 2019-01-08 | study: AquaDiva: Metagenomics assemblies of 32 groundwater samples
AGCAGGATGTGGAAGGCGGCAAATTTCCATCGGAAGAACATAGTTTTAAATAATTTCGTAACTTTCGTAACTACTCAGGCCAGCCACTTCGCTTCGGCGCAAGGCGCGCCAGCGTGCTATTGCCCTTCACGCTGTCGGTACCCGTACCCGCAGCGCTTTCGCTGCGCACGCGCTGTTTTGGCTGAGGTGGCGCCGCCATGACCGTCACGGCGCGCTTTTTTGCGCCTGTGCTCAGCGGCAGACCTGAGTAGTTCCATAATCTCACTCGTGAAATTTCGTAACGGAATGCGCGTTACTTTTGGTAGCCTTGCCCGGATTTCATGAGCGAAACTTATAATTTTATTAAAAAATTTGTCTGTTCCCGTTTTTAATTTCTCTTGACTCATGAGAGGCTCGATGGATATAATTATCTTCCTTTGTTATCCGGCTTTTTTCCTTCTTCCTGTCTTGACCGGGGGCCACGGGAATCGGCCCGGAAGGGGAGGATGGAATGCCTGAGGCGACGCTGAACGTAGTCCTTCTCCGGCACACGCCGGAGCCGGAAGAGGTCGTGGCCATGGCTGCAAAGCTCTGCTACAGCCCGGCAGGCGTGGAGGAGCTGAAGGAAAAAATCGAGGCCAAGGACCAGGCGGCCTTTGTGGAGAAGCTGGCGACCATCGGGCACCTCTCTCCCATCGAGCACGTTTCGTTCACCTTCGGCATCGAGGGGATATCGCGGGCGTGCTCGCACCAGCTCGTTCGGCACCGCGTGGCTTCTTACTCGCAGCAGAGCCAGCGGTATGTAAGGGAAGAGCAGTTTGATTATGTGATCCCGCCGAGTATCAAGCAGGACCCCGCTCTCGTCAAGGAATTCGAGCGCTGCATGGACGAAGCGCAAGCGAATTACACCAAAGTCCTGAAACGGCTTGAAGAGCTCGGGTACAAGGGCGAGGCCGGACAGCAGGACGCGCGGTACCTGCTTCCGAATGCGGCGGAGACAAAGATCGTTGTCACCATGAACGCCCGGGAGCTTCTCCACTTTTTCCGCGTGCGCTGCTGCAACCGGGCCCAGTGGGAAATCCGGGAGATGGCCGGGCAAATGCTCGCCCTCGTAAAGAAGGCGGCCCCTACGATCTTCGGCAAGGCCGGCCCCGGGTGTCTCTATGCGTCCTGTCCCGAGGGCAAGATGACCTGCGGCAAGATCGAAGAAGTGAGGAAGAAGTACGGAGTGGTTAAGTTATCTAAGGAGTAAAATGAAACGGAGAAACGGGGAGCGGGAGAATCGGAGAAAAAGATTTTAATCTTCGATTCGCCGATTCTCCGATTCACCGGTTCATAAGTTTTTCATATGGGATTTTCAATAGCAGTTGCAGGCAAGGGCGGCACGGGCAAGACCAGCCTCTGCGGCCTTGCGATACGATATTTGACAGAGAAGAAACGCGGACCCATCCTCGCCGTTGACGCCGATGCGAACTCGAATCTCAACGAAGTGCTTGGCGTGAACATCCACGCCACGGTAGGCGCGCTCCGGGAAAACTCGCTCACCGCCATCCGCGCGAATGCAGAGCGGCCGGGCGGCATGAGCATGGAGCAGCTCTTCGACTACCAGATCCAGCAGGCGCTCATCGAGGCGAAGGGGTTCGACCTGCTTGTCATGGGCAGGCCCGAGGGCGCGGGCTGCTACTGTGCGGCGAACAACATCATCCGCAAGTACATGGACAAGCTGGCGGACACCTATCCGTACATGGTAGTGGACAACGAGGCCGGCCTGGAACATCTCTCGCGCCGCACCACGCAGGACACGGACCTTCTGCTCATCATAAGCGACCCCACGGTGCGCGGCGTCATGACCGGGGGCAGGATCGCCGGCATGGTGAAGGAACTTGACCTGAACGTCAAGCGCCCGGTATTGATCGTGAACCGCGCGCAGGACGGAAACAGTGATGACAGCACGCTTTTGCGGGCGATCAAGCAGCAGGGCGTCGAGTTTGCGGGATTTGTACCTGCGGATGAACTGATCTTTGAATATGACCTGAAGGGCAGACCGTTGGTCCAGCTTCCGCCGGATTCAAAAGCGCTCACCGGCTATTACGGTATTCTGGATAAGCTGATCCCGTAAAGCGCGGGACGTATCCACAGATTACACAGATCACGCCGATTCAAGAAGCTTTAAAGAGTTTTTAAGAATCTGCGCCGGCTGCGCAATCTGCGCCCAGCGAAAAATATATGAGCAAAAAAACCGTTGCCATCATAGGCGCAGGCCGTGTTGGCGGGTCGGTCGGCTATCTGCTCGCAAGGGCCGGCTATACCGTGGCCGCCGTGGCCGCCCGGAGCATGGCAACGGCCGAAAAGGCGAGCGTGTTCATCGGCGCCGGAGAGCCTCTGACCGATGTAAAGAAGGCGGCGTCAAAGGCCGGGATCGTTTTCATCACCACGCCCGACAGCGCGATCCGGAAGGTTTGCGACGAGATTGCATCGGGCAACGGGTTCAGGCCGGGATCAATAGTTATTCACACATCGGGCGCGCATACGATCGGTCTTTTACAGTCAGCGAGAACAGCAGGGGCATACCGGGCGGTCATCCATCCGCTTCAGTCCGTGCCGGGCATGGAGCAGGGAATAAAGAACCTTCCCGGCTCGCACTTCCGGATCGAGGCGGACCCCGAGGCGCTGGAGACGGCACGGGGCATGGTAAAAGCGCTTGGCGGCGCCGAGCTCGTGATGCCGGCGTGGCGCTCCGACCCGCAGTCTGCGGCCCTGTATCACGCGGGCGCGGTTGTCGTTTCGAATTACTTCGTAGCGCTCATTGATTACGGTTTAAAGTTCTATCAGGCCCTCGGTGCTGATAAACAGGAGGCGCTCAAGGCGGTCCTCCCGCTCATCAAGGGAACGCTCGGAAATATCGAGTACCTGGGCACCACGGCGGCGCTCACCGGTCCCATCGCCCGGGGAGATGTCGAGACCGTCAAAGGCCACATCGAAGCAATGCAGGAGCGGGCGCCGGAGCTTCTTGATTTCTACCGCGAGCTTGCGAAACAGACGATTGCGGTGGCGGCTGAGAAGGGCGGTATAACCCGGCAGACGGCGGAGGAACTGCGGAATTTAGTGGAAAATGGTAAGTAGAAAATAGAGATTACGTTACGGAAAGTCATATAAAGTGGATTTTCCAAATAACTATTGCCTTAATCTCTGTTCTCTAATGTTAGAAAGGAGAAGTATCGGAACATGCTTATTATCGGTGAAAAAATCAGCGTTATAGCAAAAAAGGTGCGCGAGGCGCTCCAGAAACATGAGCCCAAGCCGCTGCAGGAACTTGCCGTGGCGCAGGCAAAGGCGGGAGCGCACTTTATCGACGTTTCCATCGGCCCGGCCGAGGAGAACGGCCCCGAGCTCATGGACTGGGCGGTGAAGGTCGTCCATGAAGTGGTGCACAAACCTCTCTGCCTCGACACGACGAACATCAAGGCCATGGAGGCGGGCCTCAAGGCGCACAACAACACCTGGGGCGCGCCGATCATCAACTCCACGTCCAACGAGCCGGAACGGTTCCCCATGATGGAGCTGGCCGGGAAGTATAACGCGAAGATCATCGCGCTTACGCTGGGCAAAGGCAGTATCCCGGCGGACGCCGAGGACCGCTGCGTAATCGCCGCGGAGATCATGGCGCGCGGCATGGAGTACGGCGTGCCCATGGAGAACATCTTTCTCGACCCGCTCATTCTGCAGATCTGCACCATGCAGGACCAGGGGAGGCAGGCGATCCGGGCCATCAAGATGTTCCAGCAGCTGAACGACCCGCCCATGCAGAGCGTGGTCGGCCTTTCGAACATCTCGAACGGCGCGCCGAAGCACGTGCGGCCCGTCATCAACCGGAACTTCCTTGCCATGCTCATCTACGAGGGGCTCTCGGCCGCCATCATCGACCCCCTCGACAAGGACATGATGGACACGGTCAAGACCGTGGAGATGATCATGGGCAAGACCATGTACGCCCATTCCTATTTGGACATGTAAGAACGAAAGGCATTGGAAATTGCAAATTTCAGAATGAAGGGCTATAATGCCCTTCACTTTTACAATGTGACATTTACAATTTAATATTTGCAATACGAGTCTTCAAGGAGGCTTTCATGGCACTCGTCATACCCAAAGAGACGTACAGCGGAAAAATTTATAACGTACAGCTCGGCGCCGGCGCCAAGGCGGTGACCATCGGCGGAGCGAGCGCGCTCCCCTTTCTGGCGTTCGAAGGCGCCTTCCCCAACAAGCCCGCCGTGGCGCTCGAGATCATGGACATCGCTCCCGACGATTGGCCCGAGACCGTGAAGAAGGCGGTGGGCGGCGCGGGCGCAAGCCCCGCCAAGTGGGCCAAGTTCTGCCAGGACAACGGCGCGGACATGGTGGCGCTCAGGCTCATGGGCACGCACCCCGATCAGCAGAACAAGAGCGCTGAAGAGGCGGCCAAGGTCGCGGCAGAGGTCGCGGCCGCCGTCGATATTCCCCTGATCATTCTCGGCAGCGGCCACGCGGAGAAGGACACCCAGGTGCTCCAGGCGGCGGCCGCGGCCACGCGCGGCAAGAACTGCGCCATCGGCAAGGCCGTAGAAGAAAACTACAAGACCGTTGCGGCGGCGGCCATGGCCAACGACCACAAGCTCATCGCCATGAGCCAGCTCGACGTGAACCTGGCCAAGCAGCTGAACATCCTTCTGACCCAGATGGGTTTTGCCAAAGAACGCATCATCATGGACCCCATGTCGTCGGCTCTCGGTTATGGTCTTGAATATACCTACAGCGTGATCGAGCGCATCCGCCAGGCGGCGCTTCTCCAGAACGACCCCATGATGCAGACCCCGGTGATGTGCGATATCGGCGCGAATGTCTGGAAAGTGAAGGAAGTCATGGCGCCCGATGCCGACGTCCCTGAATGGGGCGGCCTCGAGGACCGGGCGCTGGCGTGGGAGGTCATCACCGCGTCGGGCATGCTGACGGCGGGCGCCGACATGCTCATCATGCGCCACCCCGGAGCGGCGGGCAAGATCAAGGAGCTGATCGCCGAGTTGATGGGGTAGGGCCGCGTTGAGCGCGGAATTGTAAATTGCAAATTTGAAATTGCAAATTGTAAATTGAATTAACCTTTTAAATTTGATATTTACAATTTCCAATTTACAACAAAAAGATTTCCGAAAGGAGTTCACAATGGCGCTCTCAGGTGTTGAAATATTCAAGCATCTTCCGAAGACCAACTGCAAAAAGTGCGGGCATCCCACCTGCCTCGCCTTTGCCATGAAGCTGGCCGCGAAACAGGCGAGCCTCGACGCCTGCCCCGATGCGTCCGAGGACGCGAAGAAAGTCCTGGGCGAGGCGGCGGCGCCTCCCATCCGCGGCATCACCATCGGCGCGGGCGACAAGGCCGTAAAGACGGGCGACGAGATATGCCTCTTCAGGCACGAGAAGAAATTCTTCAATCCCACCGTCTTTGCCGTGGCCATCAAGGACACCGAGGCCGGCGAGGCGGCGGCCAGGAAGATCGAGGCCGTAAAGACCTCCGAGATCGACCGCGTGGGACAGAAGCTCAGGGTCGACGCCATCGCCGTCATCGACGAGTCCGGCGATGCGGCGAAGTTCGCCTCCGTCGTCAAGCAGGTGGTGGACGGAGCGCCCGGCGTGGCGATCATCCTCGCGAGCAAGAACCCCGCGGTGATCGAAGCGGGCATCGCCCTTTGCGCCGATAAAAAACCGCTCATCTACGCGGCGACCGCCGAGAACGCCGAGGCCATGGCCAAGATCGCCAAGGAGAAAAAGGCGTCCCTCGCCCTTTCAGCAGACGGCCTCGACGCGCTCACGGCGCTTTCCGAGAAGGTCAAAGGGCTCGGTGTGGACGACCTCGTTCTCGATCCCGGCGCGCGCAAGGCAAAGGACATGGTCGAGCAGTACACCATCATCCGCCGCGCGGCAATCAAAAAAAATTTCAAGCCCCTCGGTTATCCCGTTATTGCCTTTCCCGGCCGCGGGGACTCCGTGTCCGAGGCCATGGCGGCGTCCATCGGCGTAATGAAATACGCCTCCATCATTGTTCTGAACACCATCGAGAAGTGGAAGATGCTCGCGCTCCTGTCGCTGCGCCAGAACATCTACACCGATCCGCAGGTGCCCATGCAGGTTGCCCAGAACATCTACAAGGTCGGCGACGCAAAAGAGAATTCGCCCCTCATGATCACCACCAACTTTTCCCTCTCCTACTTCATCGTCCGCGGCGAAGTGGAGAACAGCAAAGTGCCGTCGTGGCTTGCCGTCATGGACAACGAGGGCCTGTCGGTGCTCACGGCGTGGGCGGCCGGAAAGTTCACGGCAAGCAGGATCGCCCAGTTCATCGCCGAGAGCGGCGTGGAGAAGAGCATTAACCACAAGGAGCTCATTATTCCCGGGTACGTGGCGATCCTTTCGGGCACGCTGGAGGAGAAGCTCCCGGGCTGGAAGATCACCGTGGGGCCGCGCGAGGCGAACGGGCTTCCGAGCTTCCTGAAGGCAAGGGCGTAGAAACCTTAAGACATTGAAAAATGAAGATTGCAAAATGAAAAGTTAAAATTTTCAATCTTCAATTTCCAATTTTCAATTCCGGCTTGTCCGGGCTAGGAGTCAGCGATGTCAAAAGTAATTGCCACCGGAGCCATCCTGGGCTCGCACTACTACGTTAAGCAGGCTGAGGCCCTCGTGCAGAAGGCCATCGATGAGAAGGGAGCGGACTTCAAGTTCGAGTTCCCCGACACCGGGTATTTCCTGCCCCAGATCTTCGCCATGACCGGGTATGAGGTGCATACGGTCGGGGACATGAGGACGGCCCTGGAGCAGCACGTGAAGCCGCTCCTGACGGATGCGCCCGAAGACCATCTGTACAAGCCGTATCTCGGGGAGGCGTTGGACGCGGGCATGGCGGCCCTCTTTGCCCAGGAGATCATCATGGCCGTCCGGTACATCTACGGCCAGGAGCCGGTGAAGGACGACTCCATCGGCCTGACCTACAACGGCTTCATCTCCGACACGATCCTCCGGAACCTGGGCGTCCAGCTTGTGGACGGCTCCATGCCGGGCTACGTCTGCATCATCGGCGCGGCCAATGATGACGACCACGCCCTCCAGATCGCCCGCGAGCTTCAGCAGAAGAACATCCTTACCCTCATGTGCGGCAACGTGAACGGCGACAGTATGACCAAACAGCTCCTCCGCAAGGGCGTGGAACTGGGCTGGGACTCCCGCCTTGTGCCCCTGGGACCCGAGGTGGAGCACGCCATCTACGCCCTGGACTGGGCGGCCCGCGCGGGGATCACCTTCGGCGGCATGAAGGGCGGCGATTTCAAAAAGATCCTGAAATACTCCAAGGACAAGGTGTTCGCTTTTGCCATGGTGCTTGGCCCCCTGAACGACCGTATCTGGACAACCGGCGCCGGCGCGATCAACATGGGCTTCCCGGCCATCGCGAACACGGACATTCCTGAAATTCATCCCACCGGCGTGACCATCTACGAAGAGGTTACCAAGGAACTGGATCCCGACAAGATCGTGGAAAAGTGCATCGAGGTGCGCGGCCTCAAGATCACGGTCTCGAAGCCTCCCATTCCGGTCGCCTTCGGTCCGGCCTTCGAGGGCGAGCGAATCCGCAAGGAAGACATGCATATCGAGTTCGGCGGCCAGCGCACGCCGGCCTTCGAATGGCTCCATACCGTTGACCTGGACAAGGTGGAAGACGGCAAGGTGACGATCGTGGGCGCCGACGCCGAGGCCCGGTACCAGAAGGGCGGCCAGATGCCTCTCGGCATTTATGTCGAGGTCGCCGGCCGCAAGATGCAAAGGGACTTCGAGCCCGTGCTCGAGCGCAAGATCCACCACTTCATCAACGAGGCCCAGGGCATCTGGCACATGGGCCAACGCGACCAGAACTGGTTCCGCGTGCACAAGGCCGCTTTGGCCGACGGCTTCGTCCTCCGCCACTTCGGCGACATCCTGACGACCCAGCTCAAGCACAAGTTCAATAACATCGTGGACAAGGTCCAGGTGACCCTGTACGTGGACGAGGCGGACGTGAAGAAGCTCCTTGCCGAGGCGCAGAAGGTCTACCACGAGCGCGACGTGCGCCTCGCCTCGATGACCGATGAGTCCGTGGACACGTTCTACTCCTGCATCCTTTGCCAGAGCTTTGCGCCGAACCACGTTTGCGTCGTATCGCCCGAGCGGCTCGGTCTTTGCGGAGCGTACAACTGGCTCGACGCCAAGGCCGCATTCGAGATCGATCCGAACGGCGCGAACCAGCCGGTCATAAAAGGCGAGACGCTTGACGCAGTGAAGGGCCGCTGGAAGGGCGTTGATGAATATGTGTACAAGAACACGCATCAGTCGCTCGAGTATTTTAACGCGTACACCATCATGGACGCGCCCATGACCTCCTGCGGGTGCTTCGAGTGCATCGTGGCCATCGTGCCCGAGGCCAACGGCGTGATGGTGGTGAACCGCGGCTACACCGGCATGACCCCCATCGGGATGAAGTTCTCGACGCTCGCGGGCACCGTGGGCGGCGGCGCTCAAACACCCGGATTCATGGGCATCGGCCGTTTCTTCCTCACCAGCAATAAATTCCTCTCGGCCGACGGCGGGTTCAAACGCATCGTTTGGATGACGAAGAACCTGAAGGAGTCGTTTGCCGAGGAGTTCAAGAGGCGCGGCGTGGCAGAGGGCGTGCCCGACCTCCTGGACAAGATCGCCGATGAGTCCGTTGCCGAAGACGCCGAAAAACTGGTGGCATTCCTGACTGAAAAAGGCCATCCGGCCCTTACCATGGACCCGATGTTCTAGAAGAATCAGAACCCGGAAGGGGTCAGGCGTGAGGCGTGAGGAGGAAATCGATTTTATCTCCTGCCGCCTCTCGCCTTCCTCCTGCCGGCCTCCTCGGCTGCCGGGAAACAAGGCAGCCATTTTTGTCTCAAGAGGTAAACATGGAAGAAAAGCTCGAAGGGATCATGAGCCGGTACCAGGAGAACGAAGGGAACCTCATCTCCATCCTCCAGGACGTCGAGAGCGAGTTCGGTTATCTTCGCGAGGACGCGATCTACTGGATCTCCGAACGGCTCGACGTGCCGCCCGCGAAGTTTTACGGGGTCGCAACATTCTACGCCCAGTTCCACCTCAAACCCAGAGGGAAGGACGTCATCACCGCGTGCTGCGGCACCGCCTGCCACGTCAAGGGCTCCGAGCGGTTGATCAACAGCCTGCTGAATGAGCTTTCCATCCCGAAGGGCGAAGACACGTCCGAAGACCTCAGGTTTACCGTTGAAAAAGTGAATTGCGTGGGGGCGTGCAGTATCGCGCCGGTCATCATCTTCAATAAAACGGTGCACGGCAAAATGACGCCCGACAAGCTCAAAAAAGAGATCAAGACGCTCAAGGGGGGCGAGCAACAGCAAGTGGAAAATTCAGAATGAAAAATGCAAAATGCAAAAGTCTGAGCGATGCGGTGTCCTCAATTTTGCATTTTGCACTTTGAAATATTCATTTTGCCTTCATCTAGAGGTACTGGAGTTTTCATGAAGAAAGACATATCGATAAAGGTCTGCATGGGTACGGGCGGCATCGCTGCCGGCGGCGTGGAGGTCATGTCCTCCTTCGAGAAGGCGCTCGCGGGCGCGGGGATCAAGGCCGCGGTGCAGAAGAATTGCTCGATGCATAAGGTCGGGTGCCGCGGATTCTGCGCGCGTGACGTGCTGGTGGACGTGACCATCAACGGCACGAAAGCGACCTACCAGTATATCAAGGCGGACATGGTCGAGCGGATCGTTGCCGATCATATCGTGGGCGGAGCGCCGGTCGACGAGTGGCTGGTGAAGGACGATTATCACACGTTCCACGACAAGCAGGTGAAGGTCGTGCTCTCGGACTGCGGAGAGGTGGACCCCGAAGACATCGACTCCTATATCAGCCGGGGCGGATACGAGGCAACGAAGAAAGTCCTCACGACCATGACCCCCCAGGAGACGATCGACGTGATCAAGGCGTCAGGGCTCCGGGGCCGCGGGGGAGCGGGCTTCCCCACGGGTGTGAAGTGGGACATGGCGATCAAGGCCCCCGGGCCCGTGAAATATCTTATCTGCAACGCCGACGAGGGGGACCCGGGCGCGTTCATGGACCGCTCGGTCGTCGAAGGAAATCCGCACGCCGTGCTCGAGGGAATGATCATCGGCGCCTATGCCATCGGCGCGCCGTACGGGTACGTGTACATCAGGGCGGAGTATCCGCTTGCCGTGGAGCGTCTCCATCTCGCGATCAAACAGGCGAAGGAGCGCGGGTTCCTCGGCAAAAAGATCCTCGGTAAAGACCTCGATTTCGACATCAAGGTAAAGCTCGGCGCGGGCGCCTTTGTCTGCGGCGAAGAGACCGCGCTCATCGCTTCCATCGAGGGCAAGCGCGGACAGCCCCGGGCCAAGCCGCCGTTCCCGGTCCAGAAGGGACTGTGGGGCTATCCCACGATCATCAACAACGTGGAGACGCTCGCGAACGTGCCGTACATCATGCGCAAGGGCGCCGCGTGGTACGCGGGCATGGGCACGGAGAAGAGCAAAGGGACCAAGGTCTTCGCGCTCACCGGCAAGATCCTGAACTCGGGCCTCATCGAGGTCCCGATGGGCATCCCGCTCAAAGAAGTAATATACGACATCGGCGGGGGCATAGAAGGCGGCAGAAAGCTCAAGGCGGTCCAGACCGGCGGACCCTCGGGCGGGTGCATTCCCTCGAGCATGGCCGACACGACCCTGGATTACGAATCTCTCGGCAAGGTCGGCTCGATCATGGGCTCCGGCGGCATGGTGGTGCTCGATGAGACCGACTGCATGGTGAACATCGCCAAGTACTTCCTTGAGTTCACCAAATCCGAGTCCTGCGGCAAGTGCATCCCGTGCAGGGTCGGGACCAAGCGTCTTCTCGAGATCCTCACCAGGATCACCGAGGGAAAGGGAAGAGAAGGGGACATCGACCTCCTCGAGACCCTGAGCAGCGATGTGAAGACCTCGTCGCTCTGCGGACTGGGTCAGTCAGCGCCCAATCCCGTTCTGAGCACGATCCGGTACTACCGCGACGAGTACGAAGCGCATATCCGCGACAAGCGCTGCCCCGCGGGCGTGTGCAAGGACCTCCTGACGTACAGCATCATCGCGGAAGCCTGCAAGGGCTGCACTGCCTGCACGCGGGTCTGCCCCACGGGCGCCATCACGGGGGAGAAGAAAAAACCGCACGTCCTCAACCAGGACCTCTGCATCAAATGCGGCGCGTGCTTCGAGACGTGCAAGTTCAAGGCGATCAGGAAGGTATAGAGACAGGCGTTCGACGCGGCGACGCGGAGACTGGGCGACGGGGAGACAAGGGACAAAAAGTCACCTCACCGCTCATGCCTGACGAAATATACGTGGTGGGTAAATACATATGATTAAAATAATCATAAACGGAAAACAAATAAAAGTCCAACCAGACACCACCATTCTCGACGCTGCGCGGCGGAATGATATCTACATTCCGACGATCTGCGACGATCCGCGGCTTGAGCCCTACGGGGGATGCAGGCTTTGCCTCGTCCAGATAAAAGGGATGCCGCGGCTGGTGTCGGCCTGCACCACGCCGGTGACGGAAGGCATGGAGGTGGAGACGACGAACGATCAGATCGAACGTCAGCGCCGCACCATCGTCGAGCTTCTCCTCTCCGACCACCCCAACGACTGCATGGTATGCGAGAAGGCGGGAGACTGCACCCTGCAGGAGCTGGCCTACTTCTACGACCTCCGCGCGAACCGCTTCTACGGCGAGCGGAGACAGTACACGAAAAAGGACCTGAATCCCTTCATCCAGCGGGACATGGAGAAGTGCATCCTCTGCGGAAAATGCGTGCGCGTCTGCGAAGAAGTGCAGGGCGTGGGCGCCATCGACATCTCAAGCCGCGGCTTTACGGCCAAGGTCACCCCGCCGTTCGAAAAAGACCTGGACTGCGAGTTCTGCGGCCAGTGCGTCAGCCTCTGTCCCACGGGCGCGCTCATGGGCAAAGAGGCGCTGGGCAGAGGCAGGCAGAAGGACGTGCGCAAGGTTGAGACCATCTGTCCCTACTGCGGATGCGGATGCAACCTGACGCTTCACGTGAACAGGGATGAGGTGGTGAGCGTTTCCTCCCGTCCGGACACGGTCAACGAAGGCTGGCTCTGCGTGAAGGGGAGGTTCGGCTATAACTTCATCAAGAGCCCGGACCGGCTCAAGACGCCGCTCATCAAAAAGGACGGCGTGTTCGTGGAGGCCTCCTGGGACGAGGCGTTCCAGTATGTGGCGGACCGGCTCATTGCGATAAAAGAAAAGAACGGCCCCGATGCAATCGCGGGTCTTTCCTCCGCGCGGTGCACCAACGAGGAGAACTATCTTTTCCAGAAATTCATTCGCGCGGGGATCGGCACGAACAATGTCGACCACTGCGCCCGATACTGACACAGCGCGACTGTGGCCGGTCTGGCCACCGTATTCGGCTCCGGGGCGATGACGAACTCGATCGCGGAGATCGAGAAAACCGACGTGATGTTCGTCATCGGCTCGAACACCAAGGAAAACCACCCCATCGTCGCCCTCCGGATGATCAAGGCGAAGAAGAAGGGCGCGAAGCTGATCATCGCCGATCCGCGGAGGGTCCCGCTCGTGCGGTTCGCGGACATCTGGATGCAGCACCGGCCCGGCACGGACGTCATGCTCTTGAACGCCATGATGCACGTGATCATGAAAGAAGGCCTCGTTGACAAGGACTTTATCGCGTCCATGACCGAAGGCTATGATGAGGCGTTCAAAAAGAACCTCGAGGACTTCACCCCTGAGGCCGCCGAGAAGGTAACGGGCGTGCCGAAAGATACGATCATCAAGGCGGCGCGGATGTACGTGGAAGCGGACAAGGCCGGCATCTACTATACCATGGGGATCACCCAGCATTCGCACGGCACGGACAACGTGTTCTCCGTGGCCAATCTTGCCCTCATGACGGGAAACCTCGGCAAGGAAGGCGGCGGCGTCAACCCCCTGCGCGGACAGAACAACGTGCAGGGCGCGACGGACATGGGCTGCATTCCGAACAATTATCCCGGTTATCAGGGGGTAAGCCTTCCGGCAATGAAGGAGAAGTTCGAAGAGCTGTGGAAGGCAAAGCTTTCCGACAAGGTCGGGATGACCGCTCCGGACATGCTCGCGGCCGCGGAAAAAGGCGCGCTCAAGGCCATGTACATCATGGGCGAGAATCCCGTTGTCAGCGACCCGGACATGACGCACACCATCAAGGCGCTCAAGGCGCTCGATCTCCTCGTGGTCCAGGACATCTTCATGACCGAAACAGCCGCGCTTGCCCACGTGGTGCTTCCTGCGTCGTCCTTTGCCGAGAAGTCCGGCACCTTCACCAATACCGAGCGGCGCGTGCAGCGGGTGCGGGCGGCAACGAACCTTCCGGGCCAGGCTATGGAGGATTCACGCATCATCATGGAACTGAGCAAGCGGATGAACTATCCGATGCCGTATCAGAGCTCCGAAGAGGTTTTCCAGGAGATCGGCAGAGCATGGCCCGCAATGGCCGGGATGAGCTATTCCAGGCTCGACGCAAGCGGTCTCCAGTGGCCCTGTCCCACCCGCGAGCATCCGGGGACGCCTCATTTATTCTCGGGCGGATTCCCGCGCGGCAAGGGAAGGTTCACCACGGTAAAATATCTGCCGTCCCTGGAACAGGTGGACAAGGAATTCCCCTTCCTCCTTACGACCGGGAGATTGTTGTTCCAGTACCATACGGGCGGCATGACGAGAAGGGTAAAGCCTATCGACGCGGTGTCTCACGAGTCGTACATAGAGATCAACCCCGAGGACGCGGGCATGCTTTCCCTCAAGGACGGCACGCCGGTGAAGGTGACCTCGCGCCGCGGCTCCATAACCGTCAAGACGAAAATAAGCAAGCGGCCCAAGAAGGGGGTCGTGTTCATTCCCTTCCACTTTCATGAAGCAGCGGCAAACATGCTGACGAGCGGCACCGGGCTCGACCCCGTGGCCAAGATCCCGTCGTTCAAGGTCTCGACGGTGAGGATCGAAAAAGCATGAAGTTGAGAAGGTGATTCTATTAGCGGATAGAACGGCTTGAACGACTGAAACGGTTTGAACCGCTTAAACCGATTACCTTAAAGGAAAACACGAGGAGGAATTGCTATGCCCTATGATGCAACGAAGTTAGCTGACTGGCAGATTTCCGAAGAAGCGGAAAAGAAGATGCCCACGCCGGACGAATGGCGCGAGAAACTGGGCCTGCAAAAGGACGAAATGCTGCCCATGGGCCGCCTGTCCAAGATCGACTTTCTGAAGGTCATCAAACGCCTGAAGAACAAGGCCGACGGGAAGTACATTGAGGTGACGGCCATCACCCCGACCCCCCTGGGCGAAGGCAAAAGCACCACCTCGTGCGGGCTGATGGAAGGCCTGGGCAAGCGCGGCGTGAACGTGGGCGGCGCCCTGCGTCAGCCTTCGGGCGGACCCACCATGAACGTGAAGGGCACGGCGGCCGGCGGCGGCAACTCCCTGCTGATCCCCATGACCGAGTTCTCCCTGGGCCTCACCGGCGACATCAACGACATCATGAATGCCCACAACCTGGCCATGGTGGCGATGACCTCGCGCATGCAGCACGAGCGCAACTACAACGACGAGCAGCTGGCACGCCTCACGAAGATGAGGCGTCTCGACATAGACCCCACCCGCGTGGAGATGGGATGGATCATCGACTTCTGCGCCCAGAGCCTCCGCAATATCATCATCGGCATCGGCGGCCGCACGGACGGCTTCATGATGCAGTCCAAGTTCGGCATCGCGGTCGGGTCCGAGTGCATGGCCATCCTGTCCATAGCCAAAGACCTCGCTGACCTGAAACAGCGCCTGAACAACATAACCGTTGCGTTCGACAAGAGCGGCAAGCCGGTCACCACGGGCGATCTGGAGGTCGGCAATGCCATGGCCGCCTTCATGCGCAATACCATTAATCCCACCCTCATGTGCACGGCGGAATACAACCCCTGCCTGGTGCATGCCGGTCCGTTCGCCAACATCGCCGTGGGCCAGTCATCCATCATCGCCGACCGCGTCGGCCTGAAGCTGTTCGACTACCATGTGACCGAGTCCGGCTTTGCCGCGGACATCGGCTTTGAGAAGTTCTGGAACGTCAAGTCCCGTTTCAGCGGCCTGAAGCCCCACGTTTCGGTGCTCACTACCACCGTCCGCGCCCTGAAGATGCATGGCGGCGGCCCCAAGGTAGTGGCCGGAAAGGCCCTGCCCGAAGAGTACACCAAGGAGAATGTGGGCCTGGTTGAAAAGGGCTGCGCCAACATGGTCCACATGATCAACGTCATCCGCAAGTCCGGCATAAACCCGGTGGTCTGCATCAACCGTTTTTACACCGATACGAACGCCGAAGTGGCCGCAGTAAAGAAGGCCGCAGAGGCAGCCGGCGCCCGCTGCGCGGAATCCCAGCACTGGCTCAAAGGCGGCGAGGGAGCACTGGAACTGGCCGATGCGGTCATCGATGCCTGCAACGAGAAAAACGATTTCAAGTTCCTCTACCCGCTTGAGATGAAGCTGCGCGACCGGGTGGCGAAAATCGCCAAGGAAGTGTACGGGGCGGATGGTGTTTCCTGGCTGCCCGAAGCGGAAGCCAAGGCCAAGATGCTGGAAGACGATCCCAAGTACGCGGACTACGCGACCATGATGGTGAAGACCCATCTGAGTCTCACCCATGATCCGACCCTCAAGGGAGTGCCCAAGGGCTGGACGCTGCCCATCAGGGACGTGTTGATCTACTCGGGGGCCAAGTTCCTGTGCCCCTGCGCAGGGTCGATCAGCCTCATGCCCGGAACGAGTTCCAACCCGGCATTCCGTCGCGTGGACGTGGATGTGAACACCGGTTCGGTGTCAGGGTTGTTCTAAAGAAAATCCAGGATCCAAAATTTAAAAGCCCGTTCCGGCATGTCCGGTACGGGCTTTTTTGCGATACAATAATCAGGAAGCTAAGGAACAGGCAACAATTTTGATTGTAGAATCGACCAGCTATTTCTGAATGTTATATGTCAGCAACTCAATCTTTATATCTGGCCACAAATGTTACTGACTCCAAATGTTACCCTATGATGTTATTAGCTCAGACGCTTACTCTCGCGGCAACATCCCTGTCACCCATTCAAGGAATCGCTTTGCATGCTCCGCCATTTCCCTTGCCTCGGCGTGTGTAATTGACCTACCTTCATATTCAACAAGGTTCTTTTTTGCGATGACCCTTGAGACATGTCTGCCCGCTGTTGCAGCCGCCTCGCCGATGATATCGTGAAGCAATCCGACAACCTCCCGGTGGTCGAGTTCGACGCTCCTCACGCCGCCATAATAGACAATCACCGCGTCACTGGCCGAGATCACGGCATGGACAGCCTGAAGCCCGGCTGAGTTCCACTTGCCTTCCGCAAGCGCAAGGTCCAGCATGGAAGCAAAATCATCTGCCTTGGCGAGAAAGTCGCGATACTCGCTCTTGTCAACGGTCCGCGTTTTCCGCTTTTTGGTCATGTAAGCAGCTCTCTGAGCGGCTTGCCGGAAAGCGTCACGCCTTCCTCTTTGACGGACCTGAGCAACGGCAGGGTCTTTTTGCTTCGGAGCTCATCAAGAGTAAAGCAGTGCAGCGAAAGAAGGGAGTTATAGCGCTCGCGAAAGAACGGTGCAAGAGATGCTGACTTTTCCTCCAGATCCGCTTTCATTCGCTCATCCCCGGCAATTGCCAGAACATCGATGTCGCTGCCCCGTTTTTCCGTCCCCCGGACAACACTGCCGTACAGCGTAAGGCTGACCGTTTTTCTCCCGAATTGCGCGACGATCTTCTTCTTCAGATCATCGAGTAACGCGGCCTCGGCTTTGATACCGGGTGCAATGATCATTTCGACCGCTATATTGCCCCGGGAGAGGGAATACTGATACGCGTTCCCGACCCTGCGCTGACGTACTGCGCCGAGTTCGACCAGGGATTCCAATGCCTGGATGGCGCCTCGATGACTCAGCGCGGAAAGCTCGCCGACCTGCCTTCCGCTCAGCGGCTGAGGGGAGGTAGAGAGGACCCGCAGGATGCGGATTTTTGCGGGACTGCCGAAGATGGCTTCAAGAACTCTGCGGATAACCATGAATGGATACTATACTATCCATAATGATAAGTCAAGTACCCACCATGATTTTGACATAAATTGGTCACGGATGGCAAAGTGTAATAATATAGACCTGACCCCAGCGGTTTGACCCCAGCGGTTTCCAGCGGTTTTTATCGGCTGCTGTTCGGGCAGAAAACCAG
>ERZ1292625.2420-Hain-H41-01um-R1-2420-length-17378-cov-7_pt1 | contig 17378 bp, 21 predicted proteins | sample MGYA00564400_ERZ1292625 | MGnify/ENA primary metagenome ERZ1292625 (study PRJEB36523, sample SAMEA6512639) | groundwater metagenome | collected 2019-01-08 | study: AquaDiva: Metagenomics assemblies of 32 groundwater samples
ATCCCCATCACCATCATTTTAGACCAATTTTTACCCCATTAATTTACGAAGAGCCTCCTATTCTACAAATTTTTGCCAAATTTCAGCTAAAAGATGTATAATTTAAATATGGAAAATACAAAAACAGATTTAGTAGTTGCGGGATATATAATGCATCAAAACAAAGTTTTGCTGATTCATCATAAAAAGCTAGATTTATGGCTTGGTGTCGGTGGTCACATTGATGAAAACGAAACACCAGATCAAGCATTGCTTCGCGAGATTAAAGAAGAAATAGGCATTGATGTAGAAATACTTAATCAAAGTAACATGCCTTTAGTGGGTAAGATTAAGTCCAATCTCGCCACGCCATTTTATGTTAATGTTCATTCTGTTGGTGACCACGACCATTGTTGTTTTTTCTATATTTGTAAAGCTATAAATCCAGAGCAATTACAAAGAAATAAAGAATTAAAGAATTTTGATTGGTTTACAAAAGATGATTTAAACAAAGAGCTTGTTCCTGCTGATGTCAAAAATCAATGTCTAAAGGCACTTGAACTCATTCATTATTAAGAGATTGTATCAAAAAATCGGACTTTATAAAGAATTGTCTTTGTAAAAATAAACAATTACATGGTAAATTGTTTGATGTTAAAGTATTTATATTATAAAAATAAGGAGACAAAATGGGAGAAAAAACTAACAAAAACTTAAAAGATGCGTTTGCGGGTGAGTCGCAAGCGTCAAGAAAGTATGCAAGTTTCAGTAAAAAAGCCCAAAAAGAGGGTAATGATCAGGTTGCAAAGCTTTTTAAGGCTGCTTCTCTCGGAGAAGAGCATCATGCCAGAAATCACCTAAGAGCAATGAAGGGCGTGGGTTCCACTGAGGAAAACCTAAAAGCAGCATATGTAGGTGAAACTGAGGAAATTGATAATATGTATCCCAGTATGATAGCTTCTGCGAAAAATGAGAGTGAAACAGAAGCAGAAACATCATTTACTTGGGCCATGAAGGTTGAAAAAGAGCACCAGGGTCTTTTCAAAGAAACTGGTGATAGTTTGGGTAGTAATGAGGCGGTGGAGTATTACGTCTGTTCTGGTTGTGGTCACGTGGGTCTAGGTGAAGCTCCGGAGGTATGTCCTGTTTGCGGAGGACCAAAGAGCGGATTTGAGTTAGTAGAGCTGTAAAAAGATTATCTCAAAAAAACACTTGACAAGGTAACATAAACGTGATAGAATGCGATATCACGGTAGAAAAAGATAGTAATGGTTGAGACATGCCCAAGCCATAGGGCGAGGGAAATTTGACAAAATAGATTGTAGTTGGAGCGACTGGGACCGCGCCATGAGTCTTTGGAAGGACACGTACCGTGTCAAAGCGGGATATATCATTAATTTGATCCCAATGCTTTTCTGAAGGTGGTTGACCTCTCTCGGTTGCTCTTTTAGTTAGTACCAATTACGAATAATACTAATCTACGAATTCTTGTTAAGTTCAATAGGTTGATACCCTAGATCGAGAATTGGTATATAAGTATCATTAGTAATTAGTAAGAGGTAGAAAAGCATGAAAAATATAAACTGGAAAGCATTAGTAGTACCCGTTCTGATTCTTTTTGTATTTATTGGCGGTATTATAGGTATAGTTAACTGGCAGAAGTCAAAACAGGCTACACCGACAGTTAGTGAATTATCGATAAACCTACCGGAAGGAGAATCTCAAACCACTGAGAAAGAAATATCTGTAAGCGGAAAAGTTAAAAAGGGCGACAAAGTAACAGTAAATGAAGCGGAAGTAAAAGTAGAAAAAGACGGTTCCTATGCTAAGGTAGTTACTTTGAGTGAAGGTTCAAATAAGATTATAGTAAAAGACACAAAAAACGGCAAAGAAGTAGGTAGTACCGAAAGAACTGTGAAGTATGTAGCAGCTGCAGCACCAAAACCACAAGATGCTCAACCTACGCCCGCACAACAAGGTTCCGCACCTGCTGCTGTTGCCCCACAAGCATCAGGAGAACTTGCAACATCTGGTCCAAAAGAGACCGCTGCGGTAGTAGGATTTGGAGTACTAGTTCTGATAGGTCTTCTCTACCTAAAAAGCAAAAAACAGCTACACCTGAATCTTAGAAAATAAACTAAATTAATTTTACAAAATAACGGCTCACTCGGGTCGTTATTTTTATATTATGAAGCACTACACTACTTTAGTTTAGTGTAGTGCGACTGGTTAATTTTTAAGTACTACTTCTCTACATCGATGTAGAGAAGTACTCTTTTTACAGTTATTGCCGTTTTCATTAGTGTGCCACTAGCCTAAACCGGTTTAGGCTAGTGGCACTATTGATTAATTTTAGGGAATAACCCATTAACAAGGTTTAGACCTTGGGGGGTTCATTTGGAGTGCGAAAAAAAGATTGCAAAAAAAAACGGATTATTTATAATTAAGCTTACGATAAGTAATTATATTAAAAGAAAGGAAAATTATGCCAGCAGAAAGAGAACAATTTTCAAAGAGAGAAATAAAAGAGTTTGAAAAAAACCGAATTGAAGACAAAGAAAAAGCTCATCATATGGCGAATGCGGAAGCGCCCGAACGCGACAAGCGTATAGAAGCGGCGCATATTGCCGAACGATTAGGAGTTCAGATGGGATCAGATTCAACCGAAGGCTACAAGGCGGCAAAACAGGCGGGCAAAGAGTATGATGAAGAGCAAAGATCTCTTGTCGAGCTAGAGGAAAGACGTCAAGGAGGAGCGGACGAGATGATAAAAAAAACCATCATCGATGGGACGTCAGGAAAATGTCAATTTGGATTTGATGAAAAAGAAAGTTTTGCCAGGTATATGGCAATATTAGAAGAGAAAATCTATGAAGAGGTTGATGAAGGAGAGGGCGGTGTAAAGAGAGTGGCTAAAATAGAAGGATTTGCACTTAAAACAGATGAAGAAGCAAGGACCTTTGAACTGACATATGATAATCCTTTGAATAAATAAATCAAATTTCTTTAAAAAATAACGGCCTACTCGGATCGTTATTTTTATTTGTTATCTGGGTTTTTCTTGAGTCCTTGCCACCAGAGATTAGTCATGTCTGGTTCGTTTTTTATTTCCTCATAAATCTTCTTGGCAGAGCTGGTTGTCAAGAGGCCTTCTATATTTTTTATCCATGTGTTACAGCCAGAGTATCCTTGTTCTACATAAATTTTACATTGAATCGCTAATTCCAACTTATCAGCGTCTCTAGCAATAATGCCTTCCGGCGTTTTTCTTTCGTTTTTTTCATCGACCAGTTTCATAATATCGTCTGATATTGACTTGGGCAGATTTGAGTAGTGTTCTTTTTCTGCCTTGTTTTCCGCATCTTTTGTGTTTAGATATCTAGCACTCACCCATGTTCCGTCGCCGACTCTTATCTCGCCATTTTCATGGAAAAGGCAAAGGGTTGCGGCTCTTTCGGCATTTGCGCCCTCCATTTTTGCCAGCACATACGCTATCTGTGAGGCGATGACAATGTGCTCCGCAATACTATCGGGACTTGAAACGCCCGCATGAGTTACGCCCTCATGTCGAACACGCTTTAACATCTGAATTTCAGACAGGAATTTTTTTAAATTTTCATCAGCCATTCTTTGCTACTTTTCTTTTTGAGAATATAAATATGTAGAAAATCTCAAGGATAGCTAGAGTATTTACTATTAGAAGTACTATAAACCACGCCCTATCATCGTTTTTGACGGCCTTCCAAAGCGCCCAACCCTTCCAGGGGACAGACCAAAGCGCCAAAAGTACTAGTACCCACGAGTTATCTAATATAAACTGTTCCATGATTTTATTCCTTTCATTAAAGTATATTCGATTATATCACAAGATTTAAATTAGTCATTGGGTTATTTGATGTTTTATTGGAAATTAGAAATTGAGAATTAGCAAATTTTGTAGATTCCCGCTGGAGTTTATCCGCCTAGATTCCCGCCTTCGCGGGAATGACAAGAGGGGGGCGGGAATGACAATGATGTTTACCCTTTACAGAAGGGAGATTTTTTGGTATCATTTTATAGTCCTTAAATGAGGATAAAACCAAAAGAAAGACATTCTGCTTAAAGATTTGCAGGATGATAGGAAGAAGAAGGTGGCGAAAGCTAATAAAGAAATGACAATGGAAGACTTGATGGCCTCTTATGGAGACATCAGTGTGCCCAAAGAAGGAGACGTTCTAGAGGGCACTGTTATTAATGTTACAAAAAATGGTGTTTGGCTTGATCTTGGCACATTTGGAACCGGACTTGTTGTCGGACCGGAAGTGACTGATGTTGAGGACGGAGCTAAAGTCGGTGAGACCATGAGTGCCTCTGTAATTTATCAGGAAACTGATGAAGGATATGTGCTTTTATCACTGAGAAAAGCAACACGAGAGAGAGTCTGGGAGAAAATGACTCGAATGATGAACGAAGGCGAAGTTATAAAAGTGAAACCATTTGACGCCAACAAGGGTGGACTTTTAATAGAATATGAAACAGTAAGAGGATTCTTGCCTGTATCACAGCTTTCAACAGAGCACTACCCCAGAGTGTCTGATAAAGATGAGATCCTTCTAAGATTAAACGATCTCATCGGTAAATCTCTTGATGTGGTAGTACTTGATGTAGACAAGATTGAAAGTAAACTAATATTCTCAGAAAAAGCAGCGATGAAAGATAAAACCGAAGAGCTTTTAGGTAAGTTTGCTGTTGGTGATAAAGTTAAGGGAAAAGTGACCGGAGTCGTAGACTTTGGAATATTCCTAAACGTTCAAGGCGTGGAAGGTCTAGTACATATATCAGAAATTTCATGGGACAGAGTAGACAACACATCGGACTTTGTAAAAGTTGGTGATGAGGCAGAAGTTCAGATTATAGGTATCGAAAATGAAAAGATTTCTCTTTCTATGAAGAGACTGACCGACGATCCCTGGGTGAAAAAAGTTAAAGATATCAAGGTTGGTGAAGTGGTTATGGGAGAAGTTTCAAGAATCACTCCTTTCGGAGCATTTGTAAAGCTCTCTGAGGGTATAGAAGCACTTGTGCATATTTCAGAACTTTCCGAGAAGCACATAGCATCACCTGATGAAGTAGTTAAAGAAGGCAAAAAGTATGACTTCAAGGTGATATCTATGGATATTGATAACCACAAGCTAGCACTTTCTTTAAAGGAGACACAGGCTCCATCAAAACCAACCAAGGCGGAGGCGCAGGCAGCCGAAGGAGCCGTAGTCCCGACCGCAAGCGTCGGGAAAAAATCAGTAAAGGATACAGGGAAAAAGGGAGAGGAGAAAGTAGAAGCAAAAAAGAAAGAAGCACCGAAGAAAAAAGAAGTGAAAAAAGATACGAAAAAGGCTGAAAAATAAGATGATGTAAAAATCCTCTTAAATTTTGAGATTTCAAAAAATCCGCCTTTTTGAGGGGATTTTTTGATGGAGACGGATTCCCGCCTGCGCGGGAATGACAGGAAGGAAACGGGGATTTTTTATAACTTACTAATTACGAATTAGAAACGAATCTACAAATTACATATAGATACGAATTAAAGCCAGAAAGTTAACAAAATGAGTGAAGTAGAAAAGAAAAAAATACCAGAGGTTGTGACAGTAGGCGAGTTCGCGCGCGCCCTAGGTGTTTCTGTGGCTACGGTTGTTGCAGAACTGATGAAAAACGGTGTTATGGCGACCATAAATGAGTATATAGACTTTGAAACAGCAGAAATCATCGCTGAATATCTTGGATTTGAGGTAGAAAAAGAAGAAACTTCTGAGGAAGAAACAAAAACCAAGAAACAAGAAACAAATTTAGAAAAGGGTGACATGGTACCAAGACCACCTATAGTTGCAGTTTTAGGGCACGTAGATCATGGTAAAACTTCTCTCTTGGATGCAATCCGCGAGACCGACGTTGTCGGTAAAGAGTCGGGGGGGATAACTCAACATATAGGTGCCTATCAGGTAGAGAAAAATAACAGAAAAATAACATTTCTAGATACTCCCGGCCATGCTGCATTTGAAAAAATGAGACAACAGGGCGCGGAAGTGACTGATATCGCACTCATCTTGGTTGCCGCCGATGATGGGGTAAAGCCACAGACAGTTGAAGCCATAAATCACGCCAAAAAAGCTGAAACTCCCATGATTGTAGTGATAACAAAAATAGACAAACCCGATGCTGATATCACAAGAGCTAAACAGCAAGTTGCAGAACTAGGTTTAAATCCCGAGGAATGGGGCGGAGATACACCCCTAGCAGAAGTATCGGCAAAGACAAAAGAGGGTATAGATGACCTACTGGAGTTGATACTGGTGATGGCGGATGTCAGTGACTTCATGGCTGACCCTAAAATGCCTGCGGCAGGCATAGCCATAGAAACTCACATGGACTATGGAAAGGGTCCGGTTGCTACTATACTTGTCAAAAATGGAACCCTGAGGGTTGGAGACTATGTATCTGTTGGTGAAACATATGGGAAAATCCGAAGCATGGAGGATCATAGAAAAAAGAGACTAAAAGAAGCACCACCTTCTACGCCGGTAAGGATATCAGGACTAAAGGGTGTGCCAAAAATTTCAGATTTACTTCAAGTATTTTCAGATGAAAAGGAAGCAAAAAGCGAGATAGAAAATATTAAAAAAACAAGGAAGGTGAGTTCACTGGCAAATGTGAAGAAGATTGGCTTTGCAGAGCTTTCTGAGTCTATGATAGACTCAGAAAAAAAAGAGTTGAGCGTTGTTTTGAAGGCCGATGTTCGAGGCTCACTGGATGCTATCAAGGAAGCTTTCAAGAAGATTTCAAATAATGAAGTTACTATCAAAGTTGTTTCTGGTAAAGTAGGGGACATCACAGAGAATGATATACAGATGGCTAAGTCCGGCGGTAATATTATTATAGGTTTTAATGTGTCAGTCCCGGCAAATATTTTAACTCTTTCAAAACAAGAAAAGGTAAAAATATATAAATATAAAATTATTTATGAACTTCTTGATGATGTTAAAAATCTACTTTCAGATTTACTTCCACCAGAGATTAAGGAACTGACCCTGGGTAAGCTTAAAGTGCTAAAAATATTTAGCTCAAAGAAAGGCCAGATGGTTGTTGGAGGAGAAGTCAAAGAAGGAAAGATAGAAAAAGACACAGAAGCTAAAATCATTCGAGGCAAAGATGAGATTGATAGAGCAAAGATCGTCCTAGTGAAAAAGGAAAAAGATGAGGTAAGGGAGGCACAGGTTGGTACTCAGTGCGGTATAAGTCTTGATAAAGAAATCGCTATTGAAGAGGGTGACATCATAGAGTCGTTTAGAACGGAAAAAGTAAAAAGAACTTTATAGGAAAATTCCAAGATACAAGAAACAATGATCAAACAAATCTCAAAATTCAAATTTCAAACTTTTTGTAACTTGTTTCTTGGTTATTGTGCCTTAATGCGGAGCGCCTATGTCTGACAGAATCAGAAAAGTTAATGAACTCATAAAGCATGAAGTTGCAGCCGCACTAAAAAGAGAAGGTGTTGGCGGTTTTGTAACTGTAAAGGCAGTGGAAACAAGCCGCGACATGAAACACGCGGATGTTTGGATAAGTATAATCGGTGAAAATGAAGAAGAGATACTTTCAGAAGTCGAGGAAAAAAGACACGAAGTCCAACAGGCGGTTAGTAAAAAACTAACCTCAAGAAACGTACCGGCTATTGCCTTTCGACTAGACAACTCTGGTGCATATGCACAGAAAATAGAGGAACTACTGAAAAATGGCAGCACAAAGAGTTAGCTCAAAAGAAATTTCGGAACTTTTAAAGAAGGCAAAAAGTGTGGCTATTTTTGGTCATATATTACCCGATGGTGACTGCTATGGTAGTGTTTTCGCTCTAAAAATGGCCATGGAAAGTCTGGGAAAGCAAGCTTTTTCCTATCTTTCAGAGGATGTCCCCGAGTCTTTATCGTTTCTTGAAGACTATGAGAGCTTAAAATCACAAAAATACTTTTGTCCGGCTGACTTGGCTATCGTCCTTGACTCATCAGACGTAAAAAGAACAGAAAATCAAAACTTTTTAAGCAGATACAAAGAAGAAGGAACGAAAGTATGTCTAGTCGATCATCATACGCTCGGAGATTTTATGGGTTTTGTAGATTACGCTTGGCAGGATACTGAGAAAAGTTCGACCAGTGAAATGATTTTAGATGTTTTAAAGGCAATGGATTTAAAAATAAAAAAAGAGGTAGCAACTTTGCTTTTGACCGGGATAGAAACAGATACGTCAAGTTTTCAAAATCAGAATACAACCACTGAATCACTTGAGGCGGCGGCGTTTCTCATGTCAAAGGGTGCGCGACATACTCGTATAGTAAACAATACATTTCATATAAAAGACATGGATACTATAAAACTATATGGTCTCGTTCTGGAAAGATTAGTTTACAGCAAAAAATATGGGACAATTCTGGGTTATTTAACTCAAAAAGATATAAAAAGCATTGGTGCTGAAGGAGATTTTTCTTCAGGCATTGCAAACTATTTGAACACGATAGAAGACGCGAAGGTTATTATTTTTATTACAGAAAAAGAAGAAGGAATACTGAAGGTATCTTTAAGAACAAGAGATGAGAAGGTAGATGTTTCTAATCTTGCCAAAGCAGTTGGTGGAGGGGGACATGTGAAAGCGAGTGGGTTTACAACAAAGGGAAAAATAATTATCAAAGATGGACAAGTCCAAGTTGTTTGACCCTGTCATTCCGGACTTGATCCGGAATCTAGATTATAAGAATTTCACTGCTTCGCAGTCATTATATTGATCTACTTTTTTAGAATCTTTTATTCTACTTTTTGGCAGCAAAAAGTAGGAAAAACTGCCAGCTAACGATTATTTTTAAAGTGTCGGATATTGCCTTACTTCAGGTTTAAAAAAATTAACTCGTTTCACTCAAACAAAATTCTTTTTAAAGTCTTTATTCGGTTCATCCTTTCTTTAAAAAAATCATGCTGGAGAATATAGGTATCTTTCAATCCGATAGTCGCATTAAGAGTCTTTAAAAAAATCACGCTGGAAATATGCTAGGCGTCGTTTCTGGTTCAGTATTTTGATAATTTTAATTTGAGATTTGTTTGGTCATTGTTTTTTGTAACTTGAAATTTATAAATTCTTCTTGTTGAAAAGATATTTTCCGTGGTAATATTAACTTGAAAGAAATTATTTATCTCCGCATTTTGCGGAACGAGGGAGAGAAACATGGAGGGAGAAGGCGGTAAAGAGAAGATTCTTATTATCGAAGATGATAGGTTTATCTCTAAAATGTACCAAACCAAACTCAGTCTTGAGGGATACACGGTTGAGACTGCTGAAAATGGTGCTCAGGGCGTAGAAAAGATTAAATCTTTTCTACCGGATATAGTTCTACTTGATATCATTATGCCTGAAATGGATGGCTTTGGTGTTCTTGAGGCCATAAGAGATGATGACACTATAAACTCGACCCCGGTAGTTGTGATGAGCAACCTTGCGCAAGAAGATCATCTAAAAAGAGCAAAAGCACTTGGTGCTAAAGACTACATAGTAAAGAGTCAGTTGACACCCATGGATGTAGTGAAAAAAATTAAAGAGATCCTGGCGCGCTAACCTAGGATTTCACCAACAATTTTAGAATTTCCGAGTAGAAAATCGCTTACAAGAAGCGGTTTTTTGCCTTCTAGTTGGAGTTTGTTTATAACCAGAATACCTTTACCGGCTTGGATGCCGTATTTCACCTCCTTTGTCATTCCGGACCCCGATCCGGAATCTATCTTATGGAAAGTACCGACTTTTTGACTAGAGTTGTTATCCAAGACCTCTGCTTCAAGTATTTTAAGCATTTTCCCGTCCCAAAAAGTATAAGCGCTTGGCCAGGGGGTATAGGCCCTAACTTTTCTTTCAATAACTTCAGCCTGTTCACTCCAGTCTATTTTTCCGTCAGATTTTTGGATTATTTTTGTAAATGTAGCCCGTGAACTGTCTTGTTTTTCTGGTTTTATTTCTTCGTTTAAACAGTCATGTATTACACTCGGTAGCTCATAAGCAGCAATATCTGCCAGAGTTTTTCCAAGAGTTTTGGTAGTTTCGTCTCCTCTTAGGTCAATCTCATACTTATAAACAATATCTCCGGCATCTATTTCCGGTACTACTTTTTGGATTGTAATACCTGTCTTTTTATCTCCATTTAGTATAGTGGACTGAACGGGTGAGGGGCCTCGGTGGAGAGGAAGCAGGGAAAAGTGCACGTTTAAAAAGCCGTATTTGGGTATTTTCAGGGTATTTTCTGAGATAATGATACCAAGGGAGGCAACTACAACTAAGTCGGGTTTAATATTGGATATTGTTTTTTCTAGTTCTAATTTATTTTTTGGCTCAAATATCGGGATATCTTGAGACTCTGCCAGTATTTTTATGGCTGATTTGTCTGATTTACTGCTACGCCCCTTTTGTTTATCTTCTTTTGAAATAAGAGTTAAGTTATCAAACTTTTCAACTAATTCAGCAAAAATAGGTTCGGCGAATACATTACCACCAGCAAAAGCTACTCTTGGGCTAGATGTTTGGCTCTTCATTTTTGGGCTTTGCCTTTCTTATAGTCTTTTTGTCAGTGATGAGATCTATAAAGAGAATACCATCAAGGTGATCTACTTCGTGTTGGAAAATTCGCGCCAAAAGACCAGAGGCATTTATTTTAACTTTCTTACCCTGAATATTTATAGACTCAAGATGTACTTTTTTCGGTCTTTCAACTTTCCCGTAAAGATAAGGACAGGATAGGCACCCCTCCTCAAGAGATATCTTTTCTTTTGAAAACTTGGTTATCTGAGGGTTTATATAGGCGGTAAGAGGTATGGCCTTTTGTATGACTTTACCTTCTTTGTCTCTTTGTTCCCTGACCCGCACAAGGATTATCCTTACACTCTCACCTATTTGTGGCGCAGCAACAGCCAGGCCTTCTATTTCAGACTGTTCTAAGGCCAGGGTCATATCCTCTATGACTTTTGTGATATTTTCATCTATTTTTTCTACTTCCTTAGCCTTCTTTCTTAATATCGGATTTGGCTCAGTTAGGATTTTTACTGCTTTCATACTATTCCTACGGGATTTATGTCTACTTTCAACTTAATGCCCGTATATTTTACCACTTTTTTGGCTATAGATTCAAGGTTTTCATTTGGTCCAACCTTCAGTATTATCTGAAAACGATAAAGATTATTGATTTTTGGGAGGAAGGCAGGGGACGGACCGACTAGGACTATATTTTTATTGCCTTTAATTATTTCCTGAACAATTTCTTTACTCAAGGCGGAAGATTCTTCCTCGCATTTTTTTAAGTCTTTGTTTGAATATAGTAAATGAATTATTCGTGAATATGGAGGGTAAAAAAGCTCTTTTCTTTTAGGCAGCTCACTCTCATAGAACGCTTCATAGTCGTGACGAGCCGCCATGGCTAGTATGGGGTTATCCGGGTTGTAGGTTTGCAGTATAACCTTGCCTCTTTTTGTACCGCGACCAGTCCTGCCCGACACTTGTGTTATGAGGGAGAAAGCATGCTCGGAGGCACGAAAGTCGGGAAGGTTTAGCATATTGTCAGCACTTACTATTCCCACCAGATCTACGTCGGGAAGGTCCCAACCCTTGGCTATCATTTGTGTACCAATGAGTATATCAAAGTTTTTGTTTTTAAACTCTTCATAGATGTTTTTATGGTCCTTTTTTACAGAGTCAGCGTCCATACGCTTTACCCTTGCTTTTGGGAAGAAATGCCTGATCTCAGACTCTATCTTTTGTGTGCCTTTACCGAAGTACTTTATAGCGTGTGATTTACACTCTGGGCATATGGTGGGTACAGACGTTTTATAGTCGCAGTGGTGGCAGTACAGTCCTGTCTGACTTCTTGTCTCATGATACACAAGGGGGATATCGCACTTTGGGCACATGACCACGTATCCGCAGTCACGACACGATACAAAAGTAGAGAAACCGCGTCGGTTCATGAATAGCACCACCTGCCTCTTGTTATCTAACACTTCTTTTATCTCCCCTTGAAGCCTCTCTGAAAAGATGGATTTATTTCCATATTTAAACTCATTTCGCATATCAACTATAACGGTCTCTGGCATTTTTTCCTGGACATATCTTTCTTCTATTTTATGGAGATAGTATTTTCCGCTCTTTGCATAAAAAAATGATTCAAGTGATGGCGTGGCACTTCCCATGACCAAGTGGGTGCCGGTAATTTCTCGGAACTTCTCAGCCACCTCGCTGGTGAGATATTTTGGATTATTATCCTGCTTGAAGCTTGTTTCGTGCTCCTCATCTATAACTATTAGCCCCAGACTCTTAAAGGGTAGATAAAGCGCGCTTCTGGAGCCGATAACAATATTCTTTTTGCCTTCAAATACACTCTTCCAGACCTGCGCCCGCTCTGTTTCCTTCAAATAGCTGTGGTATAGGGCAACTTGACCGGTAAAGCGCTCTTCAAATCTTAAGACTGTTTGAGGTGTTAGGGCGACTTCAGGTACGAGTATTATTGCTTGTTTGCCATCCTTTATAACTTTTTCGAGAACATCCAGGTATACTTCAGTTTTTCCAGAACCCGTAACGCCAAAAACCAGATGGGGCTTATCGGTTTTATTCAAAATATCTTTAACTATTTTTGCCTGATTTATAGTTAACTCAGGTCTTTTTCGTATCTGTCCGCGGATTTTCTGGGTCGCAACTTCTCTTCTTTTTTTAAGAACCCCTGTCGGCAGGATGGTTTTTACTATCTCGGAAACAGGCGATGCATAGTAGTCGCGCATCCAGGGGATAATATTTACTAAATGTTCAGGCAGAGGCCCTTCTAGAATCCCTGTGATTTCTATAGTTTTAAAGTCAGGTTTTTGGGCTGGGGCAATAACAATTCCCGCCGATTTCTTCCCCCGGAAAGACAAAGAGACGATGTGGCCTACCTTAATCTGACTCCTCAAACTTTCAGGCACACTATAAGTAAAAAAATCCTTGCTTCCACTGCCAGCCGAGACAGCACACAAAACGTATTCCATAGCCTCATTATAAGGCAGTAAGCAGGTAACAGTAAACAGATAATTCTTTGTTTGCAAGGGCCTGGCCCTTGCAAACGACAAGGGTCGAACCCCCCAACAATCAAAATACAGCTTTGGGAAGTTGTTTTTTGGGATTGAATGTAGTACAATAAGCACAAGCGTTTGAGAATTGACAGCCGGAGGACCCCGGCTTTATTTGTCAACGAGGAACTTGAATTTTAGAAAGGAGATACGGGATGGGAGTAAAGATTGCAGTTTTCTTCGTGGCATATTTGCTGGATATAGTTGCCAGCAATATACTGGTAATGTGGTCAGAGATTTTCATGGCGGTTGGCATTTTTTGTGCCATAAAACTTGTTATTTATAGTTATCAAGGTCTTAACAAGATATTGGGCTGAAAGGAGCGGTGATAATGAAAGCAAAATGTTCGATACCAAAACCCGACAGAAAAGAGCTAAAGAATAACCAGTTGAAGGGACTTCGTGGAGCATGTATGACTCATGGCTGTGAAATTGAGCCGTGGCATGGTAGCGCCGGCTTTCGTAAGTGGGATTCTAAACCTGGCGGGTGTTTATTCAAATAGTCGAGGAGGAAATCATGTTGAGACTGGTGGTCGCCACAATGCTGCTTGTCATGATGGCCGTCCTATTATTCGTGGGTTGGTCGTATGATCATGGGGCGGTAATTCAGTGGTCTGTGGGAATCATTTCTCCGCTTGGCACACTGATAATGCTTTCCTGGGCCCGTGATTTCGTCAAGGAAGATATTGACTACTACAACAGAACCGATAAGGGTAGTAGGGCTGTCAGGGGTCTCTGGATCCTGATAGTAATCCAGGATGCCTTTATCATAATGAAAGTGTTTGATTGTCTGGATTGGAGCTGGCTACATATCGCCATTCCTTCTATTCTGGCCGTTGTCATCACTATCTTCCAGGTAATTCGGTTGAATCCTCCGGAAGGGGGACGTTTCAGAAGATTCCGAAGAAGCACAACCGACTGGGGCTAGCAGGACGAATGTTAATGGTATTTTGGGGCGGGGCGCTTGGAGAATATGTTTTTGAATGGAAAGGGGATATGATGAGAGATATTTCAAAGGAAGCGGTTCAGCCAGCCAAGCCACTACTCAAGCTCCCGACAACACTAATCCGGTTTAATGCTATTGCGAACGAGGATCTTGCGAGAACATTGAACCGTGTTTTCGCATCTTTACCGGATAATGTTGGTATCTGGTTGGCTACCGGGATTTCAAGAGTTGGCGTTAGTTTCGCCGAACTAAGCAAAGATCTCGCCTATGTGGGTATTCACGAAGTGGATGTCTATGAGGATTGGGCGGTATGGATCACCAGAAATTCCAAACGATGGGTTATTCATAACCCTAAGACAGGAGAGTGGATTGTTTGCTTTCCGGGTGGTTCAACCGGTGCAGCTAAGGAACTATACCAGACAATTGTCTGGCGGGATGACGTTGAGATTACAGAAGTAAGGTAATCTTTGTCAGAGAGCAATAACGGGGTAGTACTTAGAAAAGTACTACCCCACTTCTTTACTTACGCTTGGAAATACGCTACAATTTTTGAAGTAAAAATATAGATTCCCGCCTCCGCGGGAATGACAAAAAGGATTTATGAAAAAAAGGAAAAATTGGATAAAGGTTGTTTTTATTTTGCTCCTTCTCACAGGAGCGCTTCTTGTTGTGTGGCCGGGGAAGGGACTCCATTTAGTATTTAAACCCTTAAAAATAGACTGGAAAGCGCCGGACTTCAAGATTAAGGAGGGGCTAGACTTACAAGGAGGAACGCACATCGTCTATTCAGCAGATCTGTCTAAAATAGAAGGCGATAAGAAAAAAGAAGCGATGGAGTCACTAAAGAAAGTGATAGAAAATCGTATCAATGCTTTTGGTGTGTCAGAGCCGGTTATTCAGACGACAAAGTTGGGCAGTGAGGATAGGTTGGTTGTAGAACTCCCCGGAGTGAAGGATGTTCAGGAAGCGATGGACTTAATAGGCAAAACTGCGGAGCTAGAGTTTAAAGAGGGCGTTAATGACCCAACTGCTATGCCCGAAGGTTTTGGTTTGACGGGTAAAGAACTAAAAAAAGCCACGCAAACCTTTGATCAAAGCACAAACCAGCCGAACGTAAGTATTGAGTTCACTGATGAAGGGGCAAAGAAGTTTGAGGAAGCAACGGGGAGAAATGTAGGAAAACCAATATATATATTTCTTGATGGACAAATACTTTCATACCCAACAGTAAATGAAAAAATATCAGGTGGTAAAGCAGTTATCTCGGGAGAGTTTGATATCAAAGAAGCAAAGAATCTCGCTATCCAGCTAAATGCCGGTGCTCTCCCCGTTTCTGTAAAAATCATAGAGCAGAGAACCGTCGGAGCAACACTGGGACAAGAAGCTATAAAGAAGAGTCTTTTTGCCGGTATCATCGGTGTGATACTCGTCATGCTTTTCATGGCGCTTTATTACAGACTTCCGGGGATTTTGGCCGACATTGCGCTGGTTTTATATACGATATTTGTTTTGGCCTTATTTAAAATATTTGGTATCACAGTAACATTGGCTGGAGTTGCGGCATTTATACTTTCTGTTGGTATGGCAGTGGATGCAAATGTCTTAATATTTGAAAGGATGAAAGAGGAGTTAAGGAAGGGCAAAAGTTTATCCGGTTCGGTTGAAACAGGATTTAAAAGAGCATGGACATCCATACGCGACTCAAACATTGCGAGTATTATTACCGCTTCAGTTTTATTTATGTTTGGCTCAGGGATTATCCGTGGGTTTGCAGTGGTTCTAATCGTCGGTGTTTTGGTCAGTATGTTTACGGCTGTAAATGTAACAAAGACACTCTTGAGATTAGTTATCAAGAAAAAGATATTTTCAAAAAGTTGGATGTACTTAGGTGCGGGAAGTGAGGATGAGCGATGAATATAATGAAATACAGAAAAATCTGGTTCGGTATCTCACTGTTCATTATCATTCCGGGGATTATCTCTATTGTGTTGTGGGGACTCAAACTTAGTATAGACTTTACGGGTGGTTCTCTGATAGAGATAAGCGGTTCTCAGGATAGTGCTAAAGTTATAGAAATCGTAAAAAACGAGGGGACGGAAGTTGCGTCTATCCAGAAAACGGGAGGCGACTCACTCATCATTCGAACTAAAGAGTTACCCGAGGATCAGCACAGGAAGGTAAAGAAAAAGCTTGAAGAAGAACTAAAAGTGAAGGAAACGCGCTTTGAAACGGTTGGACCCACCGTATCTAAGGACATTACCCAAAAAGCATTTTTGCTTATAGGGGCAGCATCTATGCTGATAGTGATATTTTTAGCATATTCTTTCCGAAAAGTGCCCAAGCCGGTTAGTTCATGGCAGTTTGGTGTAACGGCCGTTATAGCCCTTCTCCACGATGTTCTTGTTATGCTTGGAGTATTTTCTATTCTAGGACATTTTCTAAATGTTGAAATAGACAGTATGTTTGTAGTGGCGGCGCTAACTGTCATCGGATTCTCCGTCCACGACACTATAGTTGTTTTTGATAGAATCCGTGAGAACTTGATAAAACGAGGTTCTGATGACTTTGAACAGCTGGCAAATGACAGCGTTCTTGAAACATTTTCGCGTTCTATAAATACATCTTTCCTGACATTCTTAGTATTACTTTCATTATATTTACTCGGTGGCTCAACTACGCAAGTATTTGTTCTGGCACTTCTCGTCGGTATAGCAACCGGGACCTACTCATCTATATTCAATGCCGCGCCAATGCTTGTGGTTTGGCAGAACTGGAAGAGAAAACACAAGAAGTAAATCTCAAAAGAAAAACCCGCCTATACAAGCGCGAGAATTTTCTCAAAACTTGTGGCGGGCTATTAAATGCTGGTGGGCTTAAACAGCGATTTATGTGGCTTTTTGGTAGTAATCTTTTTAGAATACTTTAGCCACTTTTTTTCGTCAGACGGGTCTATGATGACATAAAAACGTCTGGGGGAGACGCGTGAAGATTTCTTCATGCCATAAAGTTGGCAGAAGATTTTCTTCCTTGCGTCATCCGCTTCCATCGGATTCCCGTGAAAGAGGGCAAGGAGAAGCCTGATAGAGACTGCCCCGAACCTCACGCCGTAGGTTTTTTTACTGAAAAGACCCCCAGAGTGATGACCAGCAATCATTATTTTCTGTTGTTCACGCACTCACTCCACCTCCCTTTTGGTTTGTATTGTGCGAATAGGAATGATTGTACCATGAAATCACCACAATGTTAAGGGTTTGTTCTGGAAGAGGACCTCTTGGACAGTAGGCCGGTCTTCTCGGCGCACTGGA
>ERZ1292625.1707-Hain-H41-01um-R1-1707-length-24086-cov-5_pt2 | contig 17370 bp, 21 predicted proteins | sample MGYA00564400_ERZ1292625 | MGnify/ENA primary metagenome ERZ1292625 (study PRJEB36523, sample SAMEA6512639) | groundwater metagenome | collected 2019-01-08 | study: AquaDiva: Metagenomics assemblies of 32 groundwater samples
TTATGCCAGTTGACCTTGCAGGCAAGATCAAGAAGCCGAAGAAGGATAAATGAATACCAGGGAACTCCTCCTAAAGACGCGCGACATGCTTGACGAGCGCACGACCACTACTGGCTCGCCACAGTGGGAGGACTATCAGCTTAGGCGCTGGCTCACAGAGGCGCAAAAAGAGCGTCTGGCCGAATTGACTCTTATGCCAGTTGACCTTGCAGGCAAGATCAAGAAGCCGAAGAAGGATAAATGAATCTCCGCGAGCTACTTTTCAAGACGCGCGACATGCTTGACGAGCGCACGACCACCACTGGCTCGCCGCAGTGGGAGGACTATCAGCTTAGGCGCTGGCTCACAGAGGCGCAAAACGATCTCATCCTTCGCGGCATCGAGATGTTCCCGGAGCTTCTCGCGGAGAGTACGCCGACAGCCACAACGAACGGGACCGCAGACTACTCGCTTCCGTCGGACTTCATAAAGCTCCACGGCGCGATCCTTGGCGGTATTCCATGCCGAGTCATTGGGCGAGGCTCTTCTTACGCAGAGCGTCGGGACGCATGGTCGCCTACGTTTGCCGATCCAGAGGTTGAACTGATCGACTCTGAGGACTTGCGGTTCTACCCGACGCCGGACGTTACAGTTCCTACGTGGAGCGCGTTCTACTACCGTCGTCCGCAAGACCTTCACCAGCAGGTGGCGGTCTTTGAGGATAACGAGGCGTGGGCCGTCTCTGGCGCTGGAGCCACGATTGCCGATGTGACTACCGGCCTATCCTCTGAGGAAGAGGCTGGAACGGAAGGCATTCAGATGACGGTCACGGCCGGGAACACCGGGACGCTGGCTTACGTCCTTCCGGCTGCGATCAGCATGGGTACGGACACGACTGACATTGTTGAGCTATGGGTCGCCACGAACCAGACGAACCTGACGAACATCCAGATTCAGTTCCACACGACAGCGGGGACGGCGTTCTGGACTGCTACGGTGCTTCCGACGGCCTTCGCTGCTACGACCGCAGGCACATTCGTTCGTGTTCAGAAGTCGCTCTTTACTGCTGGCGCGGGCTCACCGAATTGGGCGAGCATCGCGGAGATTCGACTGGTTCAGGTATCAGGCGGAGGCGGGTCGTCCGTTGTGACATTCGACGACTGGCGCATCTACAGGACGCCAGAGATTGATTCGGCCGCGCACATCATGCTACCGCTTTACGCGGCCGCGATGGCGTTGGCAAACGATGAGGGTTTCCGTGGGTCCGGAGACGTGGCTAACGCGCACGCGCTCTGGGATGCCCGCGTTGCTGCGTACTTCGGGAAGGCGGCGTAATGCACTTAAAGGAAAAATGGGGCATGGTAGGCGCTCTCGTAGGCGATCCGGCGCTGAACAAGGGTCTTCGTATTCAGGAGGTCATAGCGTACCTGAATGAAGGCCAGTACGCCGTCGGGAAGCTCTTGGACGAGGTAGAGGTCTGGCCCTACGAGACCACCGGGAACATCACTACAGCGAACGGCACGGCAGCCTATTCTCTGCCGCGTGACTTCCAGGAAGTCGTGCGCGTGACTTACGACGTGGCGAACAGCGGCACGAGGTATCAGTCTAGCTTTGTCCCGCAGGAACAGCTTGGTGTAATTGACACCAACACGTTCTACGGAGGGCGAGCCGCAAACGTCCCGACACGGGAGCCGCTCTACAGTCTTCTTGGTTCGCAGATCACTGTATACCCTACCCCCACTGCCGCCACAACGAACGGGATCGTGGTGACGTACCGTAGGACGCCACCGGAGCTTCTTTTTGAGCGTGTGTCGGAGAACCTATCAACGTCCGGAGCTGGGAACGCTGGCGGCACGACAATAGTGGATACGTCGCTCACTGAGCGAGATGACTTCTGGAACGAATGCGAGGTGGTCATAGAGACCGGGACGAACATCAATCAGCGGCGCATCGTTGAGGACTTCGACGCGGCGACGGACACGCTTACTGTGCGACACGCCTTTGCCGGGCAGGTGGCGGGGACCGTGACGTTCTCGCTCTACGATCACTCCATCATCCCCAAGCAGCATCATTTCCTTGTTGTGCTTCACGCGGCGGCATTGGCCGCAACTCGCATGGGGCTTCCAGTAGCCGCGAGCTTAATCGCGCAGCGGGATGGAGAGTTCGCCGCGATTAGACGCAAGTGGCAGGAGCCGATCAAGCCAGTGCTGTCAGAAACAGATCCGCAACAGCGTGTCAACCTGTCGTAATATGCCGGTACTGCAAGGCGGGTTTATTCTTGATGACGTGATGCTGCGGTTCCGCGATCCTGCGCCTAGCGCAAGACAATTCCCGCCAAAGTACGTTAGGAGAATCGTTGATCTGGCGTGGGATAATGTATACAAGCAGGTGGTTGGAATACAGGAGAACTATTCAACGAAGTCTGCCATGATATCGTTTGTTTTGGACAGGCAGAACTACACACTCCCAGACGACTTCTTCAAGATGCGGCAGGTGCGCCGGACAGGCGGCGTTTCGGACGAGTACCCGCTCTGGCCGACTACTTCCACTAACAAGGACTTGGGATCGGCGACGTGGCCGCTACCAAGGAATCAGGTTGTAACAGATAGCAATTCAGCGACACCAGAGACTTACTACTTGGAGGGGAACATGATTGGCTTCATTCCGATCCCGGCAGCAGCGCAGACAGACGCAGTTACGCTTGAGTATGTCCCTGCTTCTCCGGCACTGTCGTATTCAACTTTAATCTGGAAGTCACTTGGCACGACTGCTGAGGTTGAATCTGGAAACATAGATGCGGTTGCTGGCGTCAGTGGATTGGCGAACGACAATATTTCCGATTGGAAAATGCTGATAGATGCAGCCCTTCCTGGGTGGACAACCTATTCTGCAAGTATCGACACTACCGATCCCTATGTAGGTGATTCTTGTCTAGAGTTTGTTGGAACCACGCAAAATACTTCGGAGCAAAAAGCCTCCCAGATGCTATACGGAATATTGTACACATCCATTGGCTCTGAAACCCCGGCTATTGATCCAATCAATCTTGGGAATGATACCAGCGATTGGTTTGTCTTCCCACTGTACATAAACAACCCATCATTCCTTAACTCTAGCGCCGGTGCCGGTGGGGTTGAGGTTGTGATTAGCTGTGGTTCTTATCTAGGGATTATTTTCGCAAGTAGTACCACAAACACGGGGATTTCGGCTGGTTGGAATCTTTTCGCGATACAGAAAAGCTCGTTTACACTATCTGTAGGTTCGTCTTGGTCTTCCGTTCTAGGCATTGCTGTGCAAACGCTGTGGAGGGGAGGCAATGCAGACTCAATTGTGTGGCGTGGTGATGACATGGCCGTTATTCCGAACAACGATATTGTGTGGACATCTCGAACCAGTCTCGGCGGTGGGCTGAATGTCATTTCGCCGAGTGATGCCAGACTTGTGCTACCAAGGTACGCAGGTGTTGGCATTGCCGGTGGCCTTGACGAGTGGATCGTATTGGAAGCATTGCTGCGATTACAGTCGGCCGTTGGTGATCCGGCTGCGGTAGGCACAGCGAGACTAAGGGACGAGGTTAAGTGGAGCACAATCAACACACTGTCTGACCGGAGTTTACAAACTCTTCCGAGGATCGGTGAGAGTCGCCGGAGGTTCTAGGTGCCGTTTGATCTCAAAACGCTCTCGGTCAGAGGACCCTTCGGCGGGCTGAACGATAACGACAATCCGTTCACCGTCGAAGACTCGCAGCTTACGCTCGCGACGAACGTGGTCTTCGACGAGGCCGGGATCACGAAGGTCAAGGGGACTGCTGCGCTCGGGAACGCCGTAGCGGGGTCAACAACGACATGGGGTATCCACGACTTCGTACACCGGGACGGGACGCGGCAGTTCATCAGGATGCTGCAAACAGCCGGAGGGACCGCGCTCTACGTCTTCAACTCCGGGACATCGAATTGGGACATCGAAGGTTCTGCCGGAGACTTCGGGAATGCGCTCGTATCGTTCGTGACTTGGCCGGTAGGCGCTGCGGCCGGTAGTCGCTCCTATTCGTCACGGACAACGGTGGCGGTCTTCGCACGCAGTACCACGGGACGGCCCTACTGCAATGGGGGCTACCGGAGCCTGGGGATGCACCTTCGCTCGCGGCAGACGGGCAAGCCTCTATTGCCCCCGCTATTGTTGGTGCCGGAAGCCTATCGGCCGGGGTCTACGGGGTGCGCTACACCTACTACAACTCAATCTCCGGAGAAGAGGGCAACCCGCAGGGTGCCGGAACGATCCCAACCGTTACGGCTGCGGCGCTCGATGCAATTGACGTGATTCTGGACGAAGACGATTGGTGGTCTAACCCGTCGGAGGACTTTCACTTCGATCAGGTCCGCATCTACCGCACTACGGCAGGTGGGGCGACGTACTACCTTGACCGCACGGTTAATGCAACAAACATAGACGGCGCTGGCGGAAACTTGGATGACGCAGCCGCCGGCGTGCGTACTGCCAGGATTACACAGACCGACATTGCGCTCACCGCAGGCGGGACGCTCATGGAAACTGACAACGACCGCCCGGTTGGGATGAAGTACATCGTCGCCCACAAGGAGCGCATCTTCGGCGTGGGCGTATCGTCGAATCCGCAGAACCTTTACTACTCGAAGCTGAACGAGCCGGAGAACTGGCCGACGCTGAACTTCATCCGGACGTACAACCCGCAGCAGGGCGGGCTCACGGACATCACCGGGCTCCTTACGTTCCGGGATCAGCTATACGTCTTCACGCGCGATCAGATGTGGGTGCTGCGAGGCTCGTCCGAGACAGACTTCATCCTAGAGCGCCTCCCGCATGGTATCGGATGCGTCTCGCATCACACGATCAAGACGTTCCAGAACGTTGTGATGTGGTGGAGCGAGGGCGGGCCGGTTCAGTGGGACGGATCGAGTTTCACGTTTCCGTACAATGACAAGCTGGATACGCTCATGCGCTGGACAGCCGCGAACTCGACGGACTGGACGAACGCCGGGTCGCCAGCGGCGATTGATCCTGACCGGATGGATAGCATGGTCTCGGAGGTGTTCAAGGTCGGCGGCAGGCTCATGTGGTGGACTGCCTACACTGCGCGTACCGGGACAACGAATGACCGCATCTTGATCTACGACTTTGCCCACGAGGCATGGTCAATAATGCTGGTTCCTACTGCCAGCATGGGCATCCTGGAGGACTCCACGACGGACATGGATCGTATCTATCTTGGTGGGTACACGGGGACGATCAGAGAGGCTTGGAGAGGCTTCACGTTCGAGGCTGGAGCAATCAGCGCACAGGCGGACACGAAGTGGTTTGACATGGGCCAGCCAGCGAATCGCAAGAAGCTGCGCGGTATGCAGGTGTGGCTCCGAGCGCGTGACGCTTCGCTAGCAGCGCACAACCTGACGATCTACTGGTACTTCGACTTCTCGACAACGGCATTCGACAGTACGACGATTGCGGTTCCTGCAAGCCGCGCCGCGCCGATTTACTTCCCGCTGCGAGGCAAGTTCCAGCACGTGCGCTTCCGATTCGAGAACACGGCGGCGAGCGAGGACTTTGTCATTGACGGCTTCGACGTTCAGTTCCGTCCGCAGCCGGTCTTGCGCGAGGTGGCCGCATGATTCCAGTAATGCGGGCTCAACAATGGGACAGATGGTGGGGGTCGTTTCTACTTGGGGATGGATGTTGGAGTTGGATCGCGAGTAAGAATAACTACGGATACGGCCAGTTTCCGGTTGGGTATAGCAAGCATGCTGCACACAGGATGTCATATGAAATGTTCTCTGGTCCAATTGCGACTGGAATGCAGATAGACCATCTGTGCAGAAACAGATCGTGCGTAAACCCGGCACACATGGAGGTTGTTACGCAAGCAGAAAACATGCGCCGAGGTGGTGGGGTTGCGGCTGAGAATGGCAGGAGGACATCATGCCGTTCTGGTCACGCGTACTCCAAGGAGAATACATATAGGTGGGTAGATAAATACGGGTCGCATCGCAGGTGCAAAACATGCGACAGCAACAGGTACATCGCCAATAGGGTCAGGAAGCGTAATGGCTAGGCAGCCACAGTTTACGCAGCTTCATTGGGACTTCAGTGGGAAGCTGGAGGACTTGCCTTCCGCTCGCGACAAGATGAACCTCATTCTTCAGGACATTATCGAGATGTTCTGGACTGAGGCGAGGGTTACGGATAAGATTCTTACTGCCCTTACTGCCAGCGGTTCGGCGTTGGATCACGGAGGGCTGTCTGGTCTTGCGGATGACGATCACACGCAGTACATCCGCGTAGACGGGACACGCGCATTCTCCGGGGCGCAGTCGATGGGCTCGAACAAGCTGACGAGTCTTGCTGCCGCCACTGTCGCCGGGGATGCGATTCGCTTCGAGCAAGGGAACAAGTTTGAGACTATCGCCACAACGTCCGGAACGAACCCGGTTGCGGACTCGCTGACCGATACGCTTACGCTGACGGCTGGCGCGAACATGACGGTCACAGGAAACTCGGCTACTGATACAGTCACGTTTGCCGTTGTGACATCGCCAGCGCACAACATTCTTTCAACAACGCACGGAGATACATCCGGCTCCGGAGGAGAGGCCAACGGCGATCTTGTCCAGCGCCGCGCAGGCACTTGGCAGTCACTTGCGGTTGGGGTGGCACAATCTATCTTGGTATCCGTTGGCAGTGCGCCGACGTGGACAATCTCCCAGTACAGGCTCTTTGAGGTAGAAACCGTAACGGCAAACGAAACCTACACTGTAGAAACCGGCGTTACAGCTTTGTTCGTGGAGCTTGTTGGTGGCGGCGCTGGAGGCGGTGGTGTGTCTGGCGGCATTGGGCAGTCTGCTGGGGCCGGAGGCGGAGGGGCTGGAGGATATGCTTCCGAGTGGCTTACGGCCATTGCGGCTTCTTATGTCATTACGATAGGCGCTGGCGGGGCTGGCGGCGCGGCAGGAGTGAACAACGGGACCGCAGGAGGGACGACATCTTTTGCTGCCGATCTTACCGCGACTGGTGGCACTGGTGGCACGGCGATGGCTACAGGGACGGCAGGAACGATTGTTCCTGGGGGGGCTGGCGGTCTTGGCGCAAGCGCGAACATTAACTCCGCTGGCGGGCCAGGAGGAAAGGGTATACGCCTCACAGCAACCGCTAATGGGTCTGGAGAGGGCGGTAGCGGGCCTTGGGGCGGCGGAGGCGCGGCAGTTCTGAGCGCGACTGGTATTGCTGGCCGAGGGTATGGTGCTGGCGGTTCTGGGGCTGCGACTGTAGGAAACACGAACCGCGCCGGTGGGGCTGGAACAGACGGTGCGGTTAGAATATGGAAATTCTACGGATGATAGAACTTCGTCCAGTTGACCCGACATTTCTACTCCGCGCTGCGGTGTGGTTTCAGGACCGTTCCATTATTGGAAATGACATCCCGCTCGTTCCGTGGACGGCGAATTCGCTCATGTCGCACTTCCATCAGCTTGACGGGCATACATGGGTATTCTGGGAAGGCGGAGAGCCTATTGGGTGGGGAACGATCAATGATGTGGACCCGTACCACTCTTCGGCGTCTATCCACGTTCGTATAGCCGTGAAGCGTCTAGGAGCAGGAATCGAGGCGATATCAAAGTTGGCCGATTGGGCGTTTCGGACCATCAAGCTACACTCGCTTCATACGCGCCGTGACATTTCGCTCGCACCAGAAGAAGAGGACTGGCGGTTCTGCCGACTAGAGGGGGTCGAGAAGGAGTGCGTCTACGTTCCGGTGTGGGACGGAGAGAAGAAGTGCTGGACAGAAACTTGGGGGGATGCAAAGATATACGGCATCACGCGATTGGAGTTCTACGACAGCCGCGTGTTTGGGAGATACCTATGACTGAACCAGGATTTGTACCTAGTCGGGGCTTTGACGACCTAGAGGCGTTTGCCTCTTGGTTTCTCGCGAGGAAGGTTTCGGAGATAATTCCGCCGCCGAAGCCGCTGCTTGACCTTCCAACAGGCCCGACGTTTGTTCTGTACCGTAAGGGGCAGTATCAGGTTGAGTTGATTGTGGTGCCAAAGGAATATGACTTCTCTTCGGAGCACAGGCACCCGAACATAGACTCAATCGAAGTTGTGCTGACGTATCCTGGGGCACAGTTCACCAGGAACGGGAAGCCAGTAAATGACATGCTGATTAGAATTACACACGACGATTGGCACGGAGGCAAAGTCACTGGTGAAGGAGTGGCTTTTCTGTCAATCCAGAAGTGGCTCAACGGAACTACCCCAACCTCTGTTACGATGGATTGGGAAGGCAAGGTCCTGTGTAAAGAGCACGGGGAGATGCTAGGCAGTAAAGCAGAATCAATGTCATAACGCAAGGAGACAATCATGGGCTTTGAGGGAAACAAGGGGTCTAACAAGTCTGAGGCTAAGTACCTGTTTGGCGACTCGGACTCGGACATGCAAACGTCGCTTCGTCAAGCACTGTACGACCAGTTGATGCCAGCTATTCCCGGCATGTTCTCGTCGCAGATGGGGATGACCAACGATGAGCGCCAGCGGTTCGGATCGCAGTCAATGGGCGATCTTGCGGCGGCGCAGGCTGGAGAGGCTGGCAGGATTGAGCAAGACATGGCGCGGCGTGGGCTCGGTGGTTCCGGAGTCGAAGTGAAAGACCTGGACATCAACCGCGACCGCTACGCTCGGGAGCGTGCTACGGCACTGACTGATCTTGAGAAGTTTAATCTAGGGCTCAAGCGGCAGGACCGTTCGGCTTTTACCGGAAACATCCGCGAGCTACTCGGCGCATCTGGACAAACTTCCAGCGGCAAACAAAAGGGCGGCGGCGTTACTATCCCAATGTAGTAACTGGCAAGCCGAAGTATTGGAGGAAGTCATGGGTATGGAGTTTGCGAAGGCGATGTTCGGGCAGACAAAGATGGGCTCTGCCATACATGGTATGAACGCCGCAAAGACGGCGCGGAACAAGCCTGGAATGGACGCGGCACAGTCCGCGCAGGACTTTCGCGGAGGCAGAGGCGGTGGCGGTGGCGGTGTGGACGAGTTTGGCGGTGGCGGAAGAAGCGGTGGCATTGACGAGTTCTCGCTGAACGACCCGTCCATGCAGTTGCCGAAGGTGTCGATCAACCCGACGAATGCGCCGCTGCCGGAGGAGGAGACTGACGAGGACATTTCCGGCGGCGTGCCTGGGTTTGATCCGATGAAGCGCCTGAGCCGTAACCTACGCAACAGCGGCAACATCTACTAGGCCATGCCAGTAAAGACAGACGCCTACGGACGCCTCGCCAAGTCGCTCTTGGAAGAGCCGGAGCCGCTTCGTGCGAGGACACCTCCAGCGCCGTTCAGGCTGGAGAATCCGGCCATTTTGGATCCGCCACCGAAACCGGCGTCGGAAGCGCCAAGGGCTGCCGTTTCCGGAGGCCGCAAGGAGCGCCAGGAGGCCGACGCTTCCGCGTTAGAGCAGCAGCTTGGACTTCCTGCCGGGTCTGTCCCACGCAAGACGGGGACTTCACCGTGGCTAGCTTTAACGACGCCTGGACGAGCGCACGCATCGAACTTGCAGCGCCACCGCTCAGGGACTATTGATGATCTTCTTGGTGCGAAGAGGGAGAATCGCGCGGATGAGCAGTTCGGGTTGCAGGAGAGGCGATTGTCGCTCGCGGATGAGAAGCAGGACGCATACACGCGGAGGCAGGAAAAGCTTGACGCTGCGCGGTCAGAGAAGGAAGAGAGTGACCGTAATGTGAAGGGCTTGCTGTGGGGGCTAGAACACGCCGCAGACCCGCAAGGATATCTTAAACAGCATCCAAAGTTAGAGGAGTACGGATTCGATCTTGAGGCTACTCTAAAGCAGCCAGAAACGTCGGAGCAGAAAACGAGCGATGAGATCAGTCGCCGAAAGGCATTGATTTCCGCTGGCGTCATGCAACCGCCGCGTCCTCGGCTAGTAGCCGACAAGTGGGAAAGCGACCCAGCGTATCGCGATGAGGTGGCTCAGTTCACGGCGGAACTTGGGCGCGATCTAACTCCTGATGAGCGCGGGCAACTAAAGGCAGATATAGCACGCGAGCGGATTCAGAAGCGACAGTCTTCCGGAGTAACAGAGGATCAGAGAGCCAAGGACATGGAAGAGCTTCGACGCCTTGATATTGACATCAAGCGCAGAACGAAGGAAGAAAAGGACTGGCTTGCCTCTGCGATGAGCGCGGCAACTGACTAGGCCATGCCTACGTTTGAGGAGATTCGCGCTGCGCGATTCGGTGGCGCAACAAAGCCCGCCTCCTCAGTCGAGTCAGGTCCGGTTTCTGACTTCGAGGCAGTACGTCGCAAGCGGTTTGGTGGAAGCGTTGCTACTCAGGAGCCAGCCAGGTCGGAAGCTGGAATACTGCCTCCAGAACAGTTCCGCGCGAGAAGCCAGGGGCGTCTTGAAAACATCCTGTTCGCGCCGAAGGACAAGCGGCCTGGGTTTGTCAGTAGAGCCGCAAGCGATATTGGAAACATAGTTGGTGGAATTCGTTCTGATCTTCGCTCGTTCGACCAGAATGCGAGTTTGCAGCGCGAGGTCGGGAAGGGAAACCGTCTTGCGATTCGCGAGATGGAGCGCCTATCTGGTGAGCATTTTGGCCGCGCAGAGGAAGCAGTGGAGAATCCACTAGGCACCTTGGCCGATCTTACAGGCGTATCTCTGCTATCTAAGGAGAATGTTGTTGAGCATCCAGGCGCGGCGCTTATTGCTGGAGGCGGACTTATCGCAGGGCTACTCGGACTTCGCGGTGCGATGCGCGGCAAGGCCCCCTCTGCTGCTGGTAGTGCTGCCGCAGCGCCGTCCGCAGAGACGATTGCGGCACTGATTGGTGATGAGCTTCCGACGGCTCCAGGTAGAGTACGCGCGACACGTGGAGGAGCGGAGATTCCTGTCAAGGCATCGACTCCAGTTGATGGGCCATTTCGCAAAACATCGGTACGCGCAGCCGATGTAACTGGAGATAAGTCACTTCTTGTTCCGTACACGCCAGAGTCGCGTGCTCCTGCGCGAACTGCTGCTGCGCTAGACACAGATGCGGCGCTAAAAGAGCTTCTTGATGCCGCAGTACCGTCAGAGACGCATCCTACTATCACGAAGGGAAGCGTTGCTCTTAACCATGCTATTGAGGAAATCCTTGCTCTCCCGGAGGCTGAACAAGCTGCGGCGATGGCGTCACGTGTTCAGCCTGGAGTCGAGAAGCTATCGAAGATGGCTACCCCAACGGCTAGGGGACTTGCGGCTTTAGCGGAGTTTGATCCTGCGAGTGCGTTGAGTTCGATCAAGGAGGCAGCGCGTCGTGCGGTAAAATCAGGCAAAGAGCTTACCCCGGAAATGCAGGCCAAGGTTGCGAGACTCTCTCTCGCTGCGAAGAAGACTCCGGAAGGGAGCATCGAACGCGAGCTTGCGTTTGGGAGACTGCACAAGACGCTCACTGGCCTAGATGAGCCGTCCGGCTTGTCCGATCTCCATCGTGCTTACTACCGCCAGCAAATACTTACGCAGTTTCGCTCTCCTGTACGAGCCGCCCTCTGGCAGCTTGCGACTTCGGCATTTGAGGAGGGGCTTGTCCGTCCGTTCAAGCCGATGGCAGAAAAGTTCGTCGAGATGTTCGGCCCCAAGGAGATGCGAAACGTCAAGATTAGCACTGGCGGGACTAGATTGAGAGAGTTCGCTGGAGGCGCAAAGAAGGGCGCCCAACTTCATCATCGTGCATGGAAGGAAAAGATACTTCCGTTTGCCGAGGGCGATCCGTATACAGGGCATCGCGCGCGCTTTGAGGGAATTCCGCTTCTGGAGCAGCAGGAGCGTCTTGGGCAGTACCTTTATGGTGGCGTTGACGTTCCGCAGCGGATGGCTACACGCGCCACTGCTGGCAACGAGATTCGCGAGGCGCTCGCTAAGTCGGGCACTGACATCACGCCAGACCTGGAAAAGAAGATCGTCGAGTATGTTCGGAACGAAGAATTGCAGGCCGCAATGCAGGACACTGTGCGAGGGCCAGTGAAAGCATCTACGGCCATAAGTCGCATTCCAATTCTTGGGCCGCTACTTAACGCAGTCCCGGTAGCGCCGATGAATGTTCTTATGCGCGGCGTGTACGACTACCAGCCGTGGGGCGCGATAAAGCCACTCCTTGATTACCGAGCGAACCCCAATCCAATAACGAAAGCGATAGCAACTAGGGCAGTGTCACGCGCCGCGCTCGGAACTGGCGTAGATGTTGGATTCGGCCTTGCGCGAGACGCTGGCATTACCACTGGAGAGAAGCATCCGAGTGAGAAGGTACAACAGGCGAAAGAAGAGTCAGGTATTGTTCCGCGTGCCGTGCAACTTGGAAAGACTGGACTCAAGACGGCAATCCTCGGCCCATTTAACGTCCATGCTGCGCTCGGTGGTGCTGTTGCCGATGCGCTCAGAAAGGACGAGCCTGGAGAGATCGCCAAGGCCGCTATTGAAGGCCCGATTGAGGCGTTCACGTCCGTGATTGGGCAGGATACGCCAGGGCTGCAACAGATTGCGCGTCTGACGCAAGGGAAGAACAAGGTTGAGCAAGTCTACGACACGCTTGCGAGCTTTGTATCAGGGCATATTCCAGAGAGCGGGCAGCTAGGCCATGTCGCGCAAGGTATGGATACTGTCCAGCGCCGACCTGACGCGCAAGGACTCATGGATGACATCAAGCAGACTGCCGCGTTAAAGATTCCTGGCCTTCGCGAGACTGTTCCAGCGAAGGAGAGCGTGATATTCCCTGGGCACTCAGTCCCGGTGTCTAACTTCCGGACAAACCCGATGCTACGCCTAGCCGAGTCTCTTATCGGTCCAGGACAGCGCGTAGCTCGAAGGCCAGAGCTTGACCCGTTCGTTACTCGTTTCGAGAGAGAGTATGAACTGAACAAGATGAAGAGTGAATTGAAAGCGCCACTTGAGCATAATCGTCGCATGTTACTTCGCGATCAGCCAACGGAAGACATAAGTTCGGGTCTGCGAAGGATGTCAGAAGAGTCGCGTCGAAATGCGCCAGCCGAACCCATTGTAAATGGCGCAGCGGAGTTAGTGTCCGCCTCTCGCCAGCGTGGAATGTCGCCGGACGAGATTGTTAACGAGGCTCGTAATCGTGGAGTGCCAGTTACCGCCCAAGACCTTATCTCGGCAGGCTATCCAGCCGCACAAGTCATGCAGTCCGTGAGGGGAGCGAAATGAGCGATCCGCGTTTCTGGCTACAGGTTATTGGGATTGTAATTACTTTGACTGGAAGTGCAGTAACGGTCATCGTGACGATAGCCAAGCTCTGGATTCAGCCGTTGACGATTCGGATTCAAGGCGTAGAGACGATTGCTTCTGCGATGATTGCTGCGGAGAACGAGCGGACGAAGGTTCTGTCTCGGATAGAAACGTGGCTTGCCGATCTTAGGCCAGCGTTCGAGGATTCAATGGCGGAACAGTCCAGGCTCAGGGACACGTCGATCCTGCATGGCGAGAGGATCAGCAGTCAGGGAGATTCCATCCGGGCGGCGCATACTCGCTTGGACAGGATGGGCGCGAAGCACTCCGCATGTGACGATGGGGGGATGAGTGAGCGTTAAGCCAATTGAGATTACGGCCTACCAACTAGCCGAGCGATTCGTGGGACTCTCGGAAGTGTCTGGCCCTGTAAGCGACCCGACTATCTTGGCGATGCTTCGGCTGGATCAAGCGTGGCCGGAGGGCGACGAGACGCCGTGGTGCTCTGCGTTCGTGAATTACATCGCGTGGATGCTCAGGCTTCCGCGCTCAAAGCGTCTGAACGCCCGTTCGTGGCTAGGCATCGGCGTGCCGGTCATGCTAGGCGATGCTGAGGCTGGCTTCGACGTGGCGATATTCTCGCGTGGCAGTAACGCTCCTGGGCCGGAAGTTCTGGATGCGCCTGGACACGTCGCGTTTTTGGGTTCCGTAGACGGGCCGAGTTTGCTAGTATTGGGCGGGAACCAGGGCGACCGCGTGAGTTTGGCTCGCTACCCAATCAGCCGGTTACTCGGGATAAGGAGGCTCCGATGAGTGATGAGAAGAAGGCAGACGATCTTGTGAAAGTGACGCTCGAATACGGAGACGGGAAGAAGGACGAGATCGCGGGGCCGTTCGAGTACGCGCGGATCGTGCTGGAACAAGCGGAGCAGGCGGAGCGCGGCAATAAATCGACGCGACGATTCGAGGTCACGCGCGTTGCTCGTCCACCGCGCAGCACACCAAAGACCGATATCGTCACTGGCGGGATCGAGTCGATTGAGCGGCGCATTCGCGAGATGGAAGAGTCTAACGAGGATGCGCTTCGCGGGTTTGGCTCGTGGTGAACCGCAAGTCGCTAGAGACGCTCGACGATCTCCGGCAGGTACTTATAAACGACGACACGATTCCGGAATTCTCCGCGACTGCTAGAATCCTCGCGGGCTATGAAGCCTCTCGCGTGCCGGACGTTCCTCACACTCCCTGGGAGCGGGCGGACGGCACGCGGGGGACCAATCACAAGGAGAATGACAAATGAAGGCACTTCGCTTCCCACTGTTCGTGATTGCTCTCGCGCTTGTTCCGGTTGCGGTTGTGCTCGCGTCCGACGGCACGATCCCGACTGCACCGGAACCAGCTCCATACGCGGCAATCGTCGCATGGCTCACCGCTGGAGCCGGTCTGTTCGTCGCGCTCGTTCGAGTGCTGCCTGGGTGGAGCACGTATTTCAACGGCATCGCGACGATCTGCGCCGGGCTTGCCACGTCGTTTCAAATGGCACCGGCTAGCGCATCCATTTGGAATATTCTCATCGGTGCGCTTCCGGTGGTTGCGGCGGGGATCGGGACGATCATCTCCCGTAACCGCGTCGGGCAGCCTAGCGTGCTGGACAAGTAGGGCGCATGAGCGACACAGAAGAACCCCGCTGCCCGGCGTGCGGACACCGTTGGAGCGTCCACGTCGAAGACGATGGCTGCATCTCGCGCTACGACGATGACGGCGGGAAGCTCGTCCCGTCCGGCCAACTGCTGGATGAAGCTCGCCGCCTCCGGCTTCGCCGCGCTTGTCCGTAGCCCGACGACGGCTGCCGGGGCTTCGCTCCTCGCGCTGCTAGTCGTGGCCGGGCTGGCGTTCTACGGAGGGCTCCGGGCAGGGCGCGGGCCGGAGCCGGACGGCGGGGCGCTCTTGGCTATCAGGCACGCCAGGGAGAAGGCCGACGCGCTACGGGCCTCTAGGATCGCCCAGGACGCGCCTGGACAGCTAGCCGCTACCGTGCCAGCCATGCGCAGGGAACGGCGCTCCCCCCAAATGCCGCCTTTTCTGGCATCTCCTGTTCTTAAGCAGTACATTCCAAGTGACTTGCTTGCTCCCCCTATTTCCCAGAACACGCCGACCGTGCCGGAGGCGGACGCCTTCTGGGCTGGCCGGGGATACGCGCCGGTCCGCGTCCCGGACACGCTCGCGATTCAGTTCGATCTGGGAGACGAGGCGATCCTGATCGGAGAGCTTCGCCACCTGGACAGGCTCATGGTGCAATACGACCTTGCCGTGGCCGAGACGGACGCGCTCCGGGAGGAACTTGCAATCCGTGAAGCCTCCAGCCCCTCACCGCCGAAGCCGAGGCGCTACGGCTGCACGCTCGGGCCTGCGCTTATCGTCGGCCCTTCAGGTCCGTCCTACGGGGCCGGGATCGCGTGCGGCTGGCGGGTGTGGTGAGTTCCGCTTAATCCGGGGCCTTTTGCGGCCGATGTTCACAAAGCCACTCAATCGCGGCGCTCCTGGCCGTGTGAAATCCGATAGCCCCGCGCGCCTCGTCGACCAAGTCGAGCACCGTAAATAGGTCACTGATTACCTCTGCCGCAGAATCCACTGTGCGCTTCAGCTCATCCACTTGCCGCAGCGCATCGCAAAGCGGGCAAGACGTCATGTCCTTCACGCAAATCTCCTCGTGCGCGGGAGTTTTGGATTCTCCGGTCTGCCGCAAATCGGGCAGGACTCGCCATCCGTGTTGGGCCAAGAGACCTTGCAGCGGTTGCAGGTAAGCTCGAACCACTGGCCATCGCATGGTTGCATTGTTGTCATCACTTTTGGTTACCCTCGTTGCGTTCACTGATACGCAGCACCTCCCCTGTCGTCTCGTCCACGATAGTCACCGTCGCGCACACTCGGCAGCGGTAACGCGAGTCCGGCAGCGGGTCGGCTACGTCTGTCCGCCGCCACTTGCCGTTCTTGGCAAGCAGGATCGGCTGGCGGCAGCCGAGGCACTCGACGCGGAAGGCGACGGGATGAAGCGGCGGCTTCTTCACGGCAATTCACCGCCCCTGATCAACACGAAGGACATTATGCTCTTCATTCTGGTTTCTCCATGTTCACTGTTTGTTTCTCTCCGGCGAGACGGGCGTTAGCGTGCGGCGAGGCGTCTGGCCTTCAAAGGCGGGATTTCTTTCGTGGAGGAGTCGATGGAGTAGTGGCGGTTTCCGACCCGCCGGAGAGTTCGGTGATTAGCTGTGCGACGTGTGTTGCTAGGCACTCGGTTCCGCAGGCGTAGTAGCGGTCGCCGTTTGCCCAGGAGAGCATGATCCAGTCGCGCGAGACGGGCAATAGTTCGGTCGCGCCGCATGTGCCGCAGATGTACGGGGCGCTCATCGAATAACCTCGAATAAGTGGAAAACAAGTCCCTGCACCTGAAACGTAGAGATGTACCTGAGATCGTCAGTGTCTTCGCTAATCGGATGTCCAGTTCCGGCAAGTTTGAACACTCTATCAACCATTGGCGAGGCTGGCGACACAAGCGCCCACATGCACGGAAAGTCACGCTGCATTTGAGCGCATAGAACCTTACTACCGCGCGGCATCTCTACCGTGAAGCCATCTTCGAGTTTGAATGGAAACTTCCAGATCGTGTTCATTTCACTCCCCGCTCCGGATCGCGCTGGCGATGGATTCCGCCATTCGTTTTCCCTCGCAAGCGCCATTCGGGTCGCACGAAGAAGCCGCGAATAGGCCCGCGATCTTGGCGCAGCGTTCACGTTCTCTGGCCTCGATCTCTGGGCCACAGGGCCACGTCCACTTTCCTCGATCAATGCACTCGACAATCGCGAGAGCAACCGCAGCGACCTGAACGGCTTCTTCGCGCAGTCCGGCAGCCTCGTTCCCTCCGTACTTAACGTGCAACGCGCACTTTGCCAACTCTCCGAACTCTTCGGCAAGTATCGTAATGTATGTGAACGGGTCGTGGTTTTGCTCGCCCCACTTTTCGTCCTGGCGGGACCGTTCCTCTAGTACATCCTCAAGGCTTCTCACCGTCGCCCCTTTCGTTTCGTTCGTCACGATCTCGCCTCTTCGACGGCGCGGAGGTAAGA
>ERZ1292625.20-Hain-H41-01um-R1-20-length-265162-cov-15_pt1 | contig 17340 bp, 24 predicted proteins | sample MGYA00564400_ERZ1292625 | MGnify/ENA primary metagenome ERZ1292625 (study PRJEB36523, sample SAMEA6512639) | groundwater metagenome | collected 2019-01-08 | study: AquaDiva: Metagenomics assemblies of 32 groundwater samples
TTAGAACACAGATACTTACTTACAGGTAGATGCACTTTTAGCTTTGGTCTGACAGAAATTTGTCATTTTTACAAAATGTGGTATGTTTTTTGATAGACACAGAAAGAGGGTACATATATGAGCAACATAAGTCTACCGATCTTAAGCGATGAAGACTGCAAAATGCTTAAGCATGAAATTCATGAACGCATGCAAAAGTTTACGCCGCTCCATGGAAACCTCTGTCATGACTGCAGAGGTGCAGTTGTAAAAGACGTCGTCGGTTGGGCTCATGGAAAATTTCAGTATTCTCTGCCAGCGTGCAACAACTGCAATCGCCCATACTATTACGCTAAAAATGTTAACACTACCGGCGAGGTAGAATTTCTCGAGCTCGTCAACAAGCCGTTTACAATTTAGAAGTTCAAAAAACCACCTCATAATTTCGGTGGTTTTTCTTTTTACTCTGCAAATTTTACAACCGCATTGTTCCTTGAGCGCGAATATTCGTAGAGGGCGCTCCGTTGTTTTTACTGGCGCGAAGGAGTCCCGCGATACCGATCATGAGACCGTTGTCGGTGGAGAGGGCGTGGTCGGGGATGAAGAGGGTGGTGTCGGGAAATTTTTCCGTGATTGCTTCACGAAATGCAGCGCGGATTTTTTTGTTGGCGCTCACACCACCACCCAAAATAATTTCACGCACACCGTACTCCTCTGTTGCGGCGAGAGTCTTTGTAAGAAGGACTTCTGTCGCTGAGTCTTCAAATTCTTTAGCAATAGATGCTTTGACCGAGTTTGTAAGTTCGTGCGGAGAAATTTTTTTCACCGTATAAAGCACGGCGGTTTTGAGACCCGAAAATGAAAAGTCGTAATCTTTTGAATGGAGCATGGGGCGGGGAAGTGGGTAGGGAGGTTTTTCGGCGTGCGGTGCAGTCTCTGCGAGCTTTGATATTTCGGGTCCACCGGGGTAACCTAAACCCAAAATGCGCGCAACCTTGTCGAATGCCTCACCAACAGCATCGTCGCGTGTTTGCCCGAGGATTTGGTACGTGTCGGGACTTGGCATAAGCACAAGCTCAGTGTGTCCACCAGAAATCAAGAGTGCAAGTGCAGGGTAGCGAGGAACAGAAAGCGTAAATACTTTTTTTCCATCCTGCTCCTTTTGAGTAACAAGGAGCGACGCCATAATGTGCCCCTCCATGTGGTTCACCGGAATCACGGGCACATTCCACAAGAAACCAAGCGCTTGGGCGGTGTTGATGCCAACCCAGAGTGCAGGCTCGAGCCCTGGACCCGATGTAACAGCAATGGCGTCGATGGCGGGAGTCCTCAGGGAAAGAATCGTCGCGAAAAACTCAAGAAGAAGATCGGGCTCTTTGGCAAGAATTTCAGAAAGTTTTTGAGTCTCTTCTGTGGTTGTGACACGCGGTTGTTGGAGTACGTCATGAAGTCCTGCTGACTTGAGTGCAGCTACAATGATGGGGAGAATATTTTTTGCATGCTCGCGGCGCGCAAGGGCAGGGAAGACTCCCCCGAATTCTGCATGCAGTTGCGCCTGTGAAAGAATGATGTCCGCAAGCACTTTTATCTCCGCAGTACCGTCCTGCGCATCAAAAACCCCCTTTGTCTCAAGAATGGCAATACCGGTTTCGTCACAGCTGGTTTCGATGGCTAGGATGCGCATAATATTATTTTCCTAAACGTAGTTTTTCATATCGATCAAGAGGGAGATCAATATCCCTCAAAATTTGCCTTAGAATTCCTATACCCAAAACTTCGTTTCGATGCACGGGAATTGTCGTTGATTTTTTTGAGATTGGATGTACAAAAAAGTGGTGGCTTCCTCTGATGCGCACTTCTTCGAAATCAAGTTTCATTAATACCTTGATGAGCTTTTGTGCGGTAATGGGCGTGATTTTTGGCATACAGCCTTAGCGTGAAAATTCTAGATTTTGAATCCCTACAAACTGGTTTTGCTTTACCGTTTGCTTAAAAAGCTTTTGTTCAACCTCAAGTGAGAGGGACACCACCTCTTGGAGACGTGCGTAGAGTTCAGGTAAAGTCTTTGCTTGTGTGTAGCAACTGCGAAGAGAGGGGACTGTTCCCACAAAATACCCCGACTCATCTTTTTCTATAATGACTGAGAGATTTAATGTTTTTGCTGGCGCTTTTTTCATACATGTACTATAGCACACATTTGGTGACGTAGGCAATCCTGGATTGTAGTCACATGTAACTACTTAAACGGATTCTCCCCGCGAATGATGCGTACGAGGACCATCACGATAGCCACAATGAGCAAGATATGGATAAGAAAACCAGCAATATGGAATACGAAAAAACTCAAAACCCAGAGTACGAAAAATAAAAGTGTAAGTGATGCAAGTGTGGACATAGTTGTGGGTTAAATTAAATCTGATATGTTTTGTGAAGAGTGATCGGAAGACCTGCTTCTTTGGCTTTCCTGATAGTATCTCCCGTTCCGGAACTGTTGTTAACTTGGAATGCGTGGACTTCGTCTGAGAATGTGACTTCTTCGTTGTGGCGCAGGTCATACTCAGCTTGAGTAATATCCCCACTTTCTTTTCGCACTTCAAAGACTGCGCTTGGATTACGCTCTTTGATGAGCTTCAGGAGGTATTCAAGACTATCAATGTCCGCCTCGTTGAGTGGGGCATGTTTCCAATTTTTATGGTAATCAGCAATAAAATGGTGGAGTCGTGCAGGGATAAAAATTCGTATGCGAGTACATTCGGGATTTAGCTTTATGAATTCGTCCATAGCAAAATAGTCGACACCAGTCGCGCCACCCGTTACTAATCCATCGCCGTTTTCAAATATACGGCGCGCTGCTTTGCGAACATCATTCTCAACTTCTTTGTTGGTGAGACGCCATGTACCTGTGAAAATAATCCATTTCATTAGGCGGTATCATATCATAAAATAATGGTAAAGTCTAGGGTACGTGCTTCTTGGTGGGCAATGGGGGACTCGAACCTCCGACCTCCACAATGTCAATGTGGCGCTCTAACCAGCTGAGCTAATTGCCCGTTATTCTATTTTAACAAACTTTTGTACATATTTTAATGCCAAGTGACTCGACTAACCAAAACAGCTAATTGTCCGTAATTTTTAAAAAATAAATTTTAATGTTTTCCTTGCGGAGATGAGAGGATTCGAACCTCTGATGCAGTTACCCACATGCCGGTTTTCGAAACCGGTGCCTTCAACCACTCAGCCACATCTCCAATATATTTCAAATTGTCGCTCTTCGTTACACTCAGAGACTGTGGGCTGAGCGGTTGCCACTTCGTGCTCCGTACTCAGATGGAATATGGAGCAGTCCATATTCCATCCACTCAGCCACATCTCCAATATGTTCCAAATTTTCGCCCCTCGCAAGGAGGGATAAGAACGATTACAATCCTATCATTTTTTTGCATTTTTGACAAAAATTGGTATACTAGGCACATTCTTTTGGGGAAACCTGGAAGTAATGAGGCCTCATCGTCTAGCGGCTAGGACGTATCCCTTTCACGGATAAAACCCGGGTTCGATTCCCGGTGAGGTCACACGAGCGCAAAGCACGCAAACTGCTTTGCGTGCGGGCGAGTGTGAAGGCGGAGTGATGTTTTGCGACCACGCAAAACCACGAGCCGGGGTCGGCAAGTACTTACGTTTATGAGAGTGTAATCACTCGAATAAACTTAGTAACTTGTGATCACACAGGTTCGAGGCGTAGCGAGAAGCTGTGACCTCAAGCAAGCAAATGGCTTTGCTTGCGTCCGGGAATCGAACGCCGGAGCGTTGGCGAGTAACCTTGCGAGACCGCGAGGCGGTGCCCAGACAAACTTTTGCGACGGCAAAAGTTTAGTCGCGGGAGATTCCCGGTGAGGTCACCATAAGCGAATTAAATGATTTTGAAGAAGACAAGGAGTGGGATTACTTTCGTGCTACAATACAATTATGATTGACCCAAAGAAAATTGATTTTAACCAACTGCCGAAGAAGTTTTGCGATGGTGCGGTGGGGGCGTATGGAAAGGAGATTTTTTCGTTTGCACTGACATCGGGAAATAGTATTGACTCGTTTGCGACGACACCGCAGGTTATGAAAAGCATTGCCTTGTGGGCGCAGGGGCAGGTGCAAAACTACGAGAAACAATTTGGAGAGATTGACATGACGCCACCGGAAATTCAAAGTCCACTTCAGGTTGCGGATTTGAAATAGTGATATCTCTCATGCGATTTTCACGTAAAAAAGTTGCTGATTGGGAATCCGATGAATACAAACGCGCGCGCTTTCACTATTTACTCCAAATACTGTATGGGGAGTCGTGTGCCATTGACTATTGTTCAACCATGAGTACTTTTGCTCCGAGTGCAGAGGCGCGAGATTTTTTGTTGCAACAGCAAAAAGAAGAAAACACACATCTCGAGCTTCTTACGGACGTGGTTTCAAAGATGGAGCGTCCTGTTCAGCATATTTCTCCACAAATGGACAGGCTTCACAAGCTCGCAGAGCCCGCACTCAAAGAAAAGGATTGGGCGGTGTGCATTTTGATACATAATTTTATTATAGAAGGGCTTGCGATTACCCTCTGTCGTCAACAGGGTGAATACGGAGACAATCTTATTCACAGTACCTTTGCCACAATACTCAAGGACGAAGTGCGCCATGTGGCGTTTGGGGTGCGTGAGCTCAAGAAAGTTCTCGAGAGTGACACTGACGGCACGATACGAAAAAGAATCATTCGTGTTCAGCGGAAGGCGCTCTATCACTCGATTATGTTGTTTAAAGATCTTGCGCCGGATGCGGGTGCTCTCGGTATGCAGTGGGACGATCTTGCGGAAAAAGTGCTTCGGGAACACATGGAGCGAATCAAAGAGGCGGGACTTCATTTGCCTTTTTTTGATCGCGTATTTTTGAAAGGCGCTATCGCTTTCTTTGTGGTGATATAATGTAGCGAAATGAAAAAGGAAAAACAATATTGGCTCATGAAGACTGAGCCCATGAGCTACTCTATCGACGACCTCAAGCGCGATAGGAAAACGGCGTGGTCGGGCGTGCGTAACTATCAAGCGCGCAATTTCATGCGTGATGATATGCAGGTGGGGGACGGTGTACTTTTTTATCATTCGAGTTGCAAAGAGCCGGGTGTGTATGGGCTTGCACGCGTGAACTCAAAGTCGTATCCGGATCCGACACAGTTTGAGAAAGGAGGAATGTACTATGAACCGCGAGCGACCAAAGAAAAGCCAATGTGGTTTTTGGTTGACGTTGCGTTTGAAAAAAAATTTAAAGAAGGGGTTTCCATTCGCGCACTGCGTGAACATAAAGATTTGCGAGGACTGCGCATGCTCGAGCTCGGCAGTCGGCTCTCTATCACGCCCGTGACACAAAAAGAATTCGAGACAGTCGCTCTGCTTGCGGTATAATGTGTGTTGTATGCTGCGGACTGCCATCAGAAAATTTCTCGGACTCATCCCTTCTGGATATCGCGTCGTGCGTGTGCGGAGACGCCGTGTGGGGGCTCTGGGAGGCCCTAAAAAGGCCTACCAAGCACACAAAGAGGTTGCGCGAGTGATTGTGCATCAAAAGCTCGCAAAGTTCAACGCTCACTACCGGTTTGCTTACCAAAGGGTCGCTATTAGAAATCAGCGCTCACGATGGGGGAGCTGTTCAAAGCAGGGGAATCTCAATTTCAATTATCGTATTGCGCTTCTCCCTGAGCATCTTCAAGATTATATTATTGTACATGAGCTTTGTCATTTGGGTGCGTTTGATCATTCGAAAAAGTTTTGGGCGCTGGTTGCGGAAACTATTCCAAATCACGACGAGTGTCGTAAGGCACTCGTCGCCTATGCGCGAAAACAAAAAGTGGTAATGAGTGTACCTCGCGAATCAGAAACAATCATTGAATTGAGATAGTCTCGTCACACTTACTAGAAAAGATGCAGGGTGTGCGCGATGAAGAATGCTGTCATTGCGAAAGCCGAGAGAGCAGAGATCCAAACCGCAGCGTAGATCTTGCGGGGAAGTTTTGTCATGTCCGCGTGCATGTTTGATCGAATCAGAAAAATAACTGCAAAGAAAATGATCGAAAGCGCGCTTTTCCCCAGCCAGTGATGGGTAAAAATACTTTTGAGGGTGTTTTTGAGGGGAGCCCATAGTTCTCCAACGATAGTAAGGACGGCGAGCACTACTGCGACCACAATAATTCCTTCTGCCGCGGCCTGTATCTTTTGAATTTTTTTGTCGTTGTTGGTATCCATAAATATATAATTAACGTACTGCGCCGGAGATCAAGATACCGGAGAGGGCAATAAATGCACCAAGCGATAATGTGATGAAGGCGACGAACATTGCGGCTTTTTTCAGCTTCTCATCTTGCTCTTTGGCAAGAAGGCGAATCATTAACCATAATGCGAGGGTTAAAAAGGGAAGAAGGACGAAAACGTGTTCTTTTGCCTCCATGAATACTTGGTGCGCCCACGGATATGCACCCCCCATAATTTTTGGCTTGACTGCTTTGCCATAGTAAGTAACGTAGTAAAATGCAGAAGTTGCCCATGACACTAAAAAGAGAATTACCGACCAGCCGGAAAGTGCTTGGAGATATTTCCACGAAGGGGCTTTTTTAAGAAAATGCATGAACACCAAATGTACGAGGCCAATAGCCAATATGCCGGTCATCACATGGGTGATAAGTGTGTAGACGAGAAGTGGTGTCATGATGTTTTTTGGTTAGTTGTGTGTGGAGGACAAAACTTCTTGTGAACGGCGCGAACGATAAAGAACATAACTACGACAGAAATGACATACACGAGAAGTGTGGCGAAATAGGGATAGTCCATTTTGCGGAGGACGCCCAAAATGAGTGCTGCGTACCACGAGGTGAGGGAAATAGCGCTTCCCCAAAGAATATTGATTTTTCGAGTTTGGAGCAATATTGCGTTTACAGAAAGGGCTCCAATGATGGTTAATTTTGCCCAGAATTCAGGCGAGTAGAGAAATTCCGTTTTATCCATAAGGCGGAAATAGAGCAAGAAGGCAAACCCTGAGAGAACCAATAAAAAGAAGCCAAGGCGTAAAACAGCATAGGCTCCTTTCATGAGCTCACTTTCGTCGGGAGAAATTTCCCCGTCACGGAGAGCGCGCACAAGATTTATCTCAGCAAATGTCGCACCACCAGCGCCAAGGACAGCTCCGACAATGTGAACGAGGACGAGTGCGGGGAGCCATTCCATACCATTAATTATATACCTTTAGTTTATGGCGTACAAGAAGAATAATTTGTTGCGAGTGCGTTATCTTGTATGGAGCGTAACGTAAATGTCTTCGAGCGCACGGATAGCATCGCCAACGGCAATGTTGTTTTGGTGGTAGAAGATGTCGGTGCAGTCTCCGGCAGCCCAGATGCCCGGGAGTGAAGTTTTTTGCGTGCGTGGGTCGATGACAATTTGTTTGTATTTTGACAGCTCAACAAGGTTTCCAAGAAACTCTGTGTTGGGAAGTTGTCCGATTTCCACAAAAATTCCACCGGTCGCAACCTCTTTTGTTTCTTTTGTCTCATTATCGCGATACACCAGACCGTTTACAAATTTGTCACCTTTAATTTCTAAAATTTCTGCGTTTTTAATCGTGTGCATGTTGGGGTGCGAAAGCACTTTTTCCACGGTCAATGAATCTGCGCGATAGAAGTCGGGCCCACGGTTGATGAGGGTAACACTTTTTGCATAAGCGAGGAGCTGTGCCGCTGTCTCAAATGCTGCGTTGCCACCACCAAGAACCACAAGGTCTTGCCCTGAAAACAGTGGGCCGTCGCACGATGCGCAATAGGTGAGCCCCTTGTGTTCAAATTTGTCCGCGCCAATAGCTTCAATTTTGCGTCGGCGACTTCCGGCAGCAATGAGCACCGCGCGTGATTCGTACGAACCTTTGTCGGTTATTGTTAAAAATTTACCGTTGTTGCCTTGAACTTGATTGACACGCTCTTCTTTTAACACGAGTGTTTCATCCGCGTATGCTTCCATGTGCTTTTTAAGTGCTGAAGCAAGCTCCTCTCCGGAAATTGAAACGGTGCCAATCCAATTCTGAATATCAGTAGAAACAACTGATTGTCCACCAAATGACTCTGCAAGAATGAGCGTCTTGAGGCGTTTACGTGCTGCATAAATGGCAGCTGAAGCTCCGGCTGGTCCACCACCAATGATGACAAGGTCGTAAGAATTTTGCATGCGAAGTAAGATATTTATAAATTAACCAAATTGATAATTACATTTTTTTCGGACGGCGAAGGAAAGCGGGAACAGCACTCCAATCTTCTTCGATTTCGTTGTCGAGATCGATGATGGCGACAGGTTCTTTTTCTGCTGTTTGTGTTGCAGGTTTTTGAGCCGGAGTTGCCGGAATGTTTTGCTCGCGCGGAGTTTCAACTTTTTTCGGATTGCGCTCTATCATGCTGTTGTGGATTTCATGCTTCTCGCGAGGTTCGTTGTGCACGGGAGTTTGCTTTGAAGTGTTTGAAGCCAAAAGATTGCGACGGTCGACAGTCTCAGGAAATCCGGAGGCGATGACCGTGATTTTGATTTCGTTCTTTTTGAGTTTCTCGTCGCGGATGGCACCAAAGATTACGCGGGCGTCGGGGTCGATGGCCTCAGTGATAATCTTTGCAGCCTCGTTGATCTCGTGCATTTTAAGGTCGTCGCCTCCGGCAATAGCAAAGAGAACGCCTTTTGCGCCGGAGATGGAGAGGTCGAGAAGGGGAGAATTGATGGCTGCAAGTGCTGCTTCTTGAGCACGGTTTTCAGAGCTTGAAGAACCAATACCGAGGAGTGCAGAACCAGCGTCTGCGAGTACGGCACGAATATCAGCAAAGTCGACATTGATGATGCCGGGCATGGTGATGAGGTCGGAGATGCCTTCAACTGCCTGTCGAAGAACTTCATCGCTCATAGTAAACGCGGATTTGAATGTCGTCTCTTTGTCTGCGACGGAAAGAATGCGGTCGTTGGGGACAACAATAAGCGCGTCAACTTGTTTGCGGAGTTCCTCGAGACCTGCTTCTGCGACGCGTCCACGATGGGAACCTTCAAAGGTGAAGGGACGTGTCACGACGCCGATGGTGAGCGCACCCTGTTCCTTCGCAATACCAGCAACGACAGGTGCGGCTCCTGTGCCAGTACCGCCACCCATACCACCCGCAATGAAAACCATATCGGCGCCTTTGAGGACACCCTGAATTTCTTCTTTGGTTTCTTCTGCGGCACGGCGTCCTATTTCAGGATTCATGCCGGTGCCAAGTCCGCGCGTAAGATTTTTCCCAATGTGAATTTTTTTCCCAGCAAGTGAGTGATGCAAGTCTTGCGCGTCGGTATTCATGACAATAAACTCGACACCTTTGATTTTCGAGCTCACCATGTGATTCACGGCATTTTTGCCGGAACCCCCTACGCCAATAACTTTGATTCGTGCGAATGCTGCTACTTCTGGTTCTACTTTTACCATACGGGATAGTCTTATTTAATACTGTTAATTTTCGGGAAGAGTACCTCTAGAATACCAGAAGTAAGGGGGGAAGACAAATAGGGTTATAGTACACAAAACAAGAGCTGAGGGTAGTCAATTTTTTGAAAAAACTTATGTCCAAAAGGAGGGCACAGGGTTGAAGTATTGCAGTTACCTACAAATATATTTAATCCAAAACTTAAGGCAAAAATGGTTTTACCCAGCTTTTTATGGTTTCCCAGATTTGGAATTCTTCGGACTGTTCCGGTTTTTCAAATGCATGGAGTGCGAGACCGTATGCTACGAGCCATGAGGCGTCTTTGATGGGGTGCTTGCTTCCGGTCGCCCCAAGAGGACGGGCGGTGGTGGAAGGAAGTTTGAGGATTGCTTTTGCAAGGTCTTCGATGGTTGCAACACCCGCACCACCACCCGTGAGGATGATGCCCGCAGGGAGAAGCCCGTTACGATTTATTTTTTTCAAATGTGCTTCGATGAGTTCAAACATGTCGCAGAGGCGTGCTTCGATAATCTCGTCAAGTTTTTTCTTTGAGTGTGTGCCACCAAAACCTGAAAGCTTTACCTTCTCGGCTTCTTCGAGTGGAATTTTAAGGCCAAGGGCGATATCGTTGGTAATGTCGGTTGAGCCAATGGGAAAGACTTGAAGGGAGATGGGAATCTCATTTTCAAAAACAGCAACAGAGACGGTCTCGGCGCCAATGTTTGCAAGAATGCATCCTACTGAGGACTGTTTTTTGTTGAGTGCCACTTTGCTTGCGGCGATGGGTGAGGGGATGACATCGTCGACTTCTATGCCGAGCTCCTCAATAACCTGAATCATTTCATCTAAGTGTTGCTCGAGTGAAGTTGCAAAGAGAAACTTCACTTCAAGTTTTGTGCCAATCATTCCACGAGGATCGCCAAGCACTTCTTTGCCATCGAGCTTGTAGCGCAGGGGTACGCGGTAGACAATGCGCTTATTGGCAAGATGGGAGAGGTTGTCTTCCGCATCGGTCGCTACTTTTTTAATATCTTGATCGGTGACTTCGCCGGATGCGCGCGAAATGATAGTACTTCCATGGGAAATGAATGATTCGAGACTGACGCCTCCAATCGAGAGAAGAGCGTTTTTTATTTTAAACCCCGCCATTTTTTCAGCGTTAGCAATTGCAACTCCGATGCTTTTCATGGCATCAGCTTTGTTGACAATGTATCCATGGCGGAGTCCGCGTGTTTCCGAAACACCCGTTCCTACAATGCGGGGAGTTTCCCCTCGTGTGTGCATAGCAACCACCACGCGCGTGGCATGGGTGCCGACATCGATACCGGTTGCAATACGTTTAACAGGGCTACGCATGGATTATATATTGAAAAGGGCGCGAATTTTCCGCTCTTGTCTCTCCATTGTACTACCATGTTCGAAACCTTTCAAATGGCATAATGCATGAATGAACAAAAAGCCAATGAAATTCGAATAGTTACGCTCAAAAAGAGGCGCTTCTTTGCGCGCTTTTGCGAGGTCAAGAAAAATTTCTCCTTCTTTTGTATCAAGAGGAAATGAAAGAATATTTGTCGAAGAATCTTTTCCACGATAGGTGCGGTTGAGCTCTCGTGATTTTTTTGGACTCACGATGACAAAAGAAAGTTCATAGTCCCGACCGAGTGTGGCCTCTGTCATGCGAGCAAAAGGCAAGCGTGGAAGCTTGCCTTTTGTTGTGTTGCGAATCGTCAACATTTTTTATTTTGTAGGAAGCTTGCCAAGTTTCTTCAAGCGCTCGTATTCTTTGCGCATAGCAAGAACAACGAGTGCGCTTTTCTTCATTTTGAAGTGTGAAGGCTTGCGCTGACTCCAACGAATAGAACGAACACGAGGAAGGACGCCTGAGCTCTGCACGCGCTTGGTGAAGCGGCGGATGAGGCTAATAGCGTTCTCATTGTTGTTCTTTTTTACTTCTGCATTTACCGTAGTCATAGGAGGAACTTTAGCATAAAAACTTTTCCTTTGCAATGGGCGGACTTTCCTCTATTTTGATGTGGTTGCATGCAAGTAAAAACCCCAGTAATATCTCGGGGTTTTTACTTGAGCACTTTTGGTAAAACACTATTTTAACTCCTCTTTGATGTGCTTCACAAAGTCAGCAAGCGCGGCAATCTTGACTGTTTCTTGAGAACGAGTTTGCATATTGCGAACAATGACGGTGCCGTCAATCGCTTCCTTTTGTCCGAATATGATTGCGTACGGCGCACCACTGCGTTCTGCTACGGCAAGCTGTTGCCCGAGGCTGTCTTTTGAAAGAGACTGCGCAAGAGGAACATGAAGTTTGCGGAGGATTTCAATAATCGCCAAACTTTTAAGTTTTGCTTCGAATCCAAGTTGGATAAAATATACTTTTGGCTTTTTAATAATGCGCGGGTCGAGCGTTTTGTGGGAAGGAGACATGAGTACGCGGTCGACGCCAATACCACCACCTACACCGAATACTTCTTTTTTGCTACCGAGTGCTTTTGCGAGGTAGTCGTAGCGCCCACCAGATGCGATTGAGAGAGGTGCTTCACCGGTAGGTTCTGCACCGGGGTTACCGAGGTCGATGATTTCAAAAACGGTACGTGTGTAGTAGTCGAGTCCACGAACAAGATTATTGTTGATGCGGTAGGGGATTTTTACTGCCTCCAAACACTCAATAACTTCTTTGAAATGTTTGCGACATTCGTTGCAAAGTGAATCGATGGGAGTTGGTGCACCGGCTTTGATGTCTTGGCACTGTGCATCTTTGCAGTCGAGCAAGCGAAGTGGGTTTGTCTTGATGCGCTCTTTGCAGTTGGTACAAAGTTCGGCAAGATGTTTTTTGTAGTAGTTGGTCAACTCGCGAATGTATCCGCCACGGCATTCTTTGTCACCAATAGAATTAATTTCGACTGAAAGATTTTTGAAACCGGCTTCTTCGAGAATGAGGGTGATAGTGCGAATAACAAGTACGTCAGCGATGCTCTTTTGGGTGCCGAGGAGTTCGAGCCCAAACTGACGGAATTCGCGTAAACGTCCGCGCTGTGGGTTTTCGTGGCGGAAGTAAGGACCGTAATAGTAAAGTGCTACGGGTTGTGGAAGTGCTTGCATTCCGTTTTGAATATAGGCGCGCATCACCGCAGCTGTGCCTTCAGGGCGCATTGCAAGCACATCGCCACCCTTGGTGCGGAGTGTGTACATTTCTTTGTCGCGAATGTCGGTGCCAACACCGAGGCTTGAAGTGAAAACAGTGTCGCGTTCAAGGATGGGAGTTTCTATTGGACGGAAGCCGTAATAGATAGCAACCTCGGAAGCCTTTTCAAAAAAACCTTGGTACGCGTAATACTCTTTGTCGATAATATCACGCATTCCTTTGGGGCTTGCGATATCTTCAGACTTGGTCTTTTTTGGTTTTTCTTGGGTCATAATTATTGTGTTTGTTTAAACTGACCGGGAAGTAATTCTGCGGTTGAAAAGGGGAAGAGGCGAACGAGCGCTTTTCCCACGATGAGGTCGCGTTCGAGCGGTCCCCAGAGTCGTGAGTCAAAACTTCCAGCACGATTGTCGCCCATGACAAAATATTCATTTGCGCCAAGCGTACGTTCTATGTTGTCAGACTTAGGGAATGCAACATAGGGTTCATTGAGTGTTGTGGTGATCTTTGCGTCTTTACTTTTTATGGTGACTTGCCCCGCACCTGTAATTAGGACGGTTTCACCCGGAAGTCCGATGATGCGTTTGATGAAATACTGGGAAGGGTTTTGGGGGTATTTAAAGATGACAACTTCGCCGCGAGCAGGCTCGGTGAATCGATAGGAGATTTCATCGACGATGAGGTACTGGTGGTCGGCAAAGGTTGGGTCCATTGATGCACCCGAGACAAAGAACGGCTGAGCCACAAACATGCGAACCGGAACGACGATCGCAAGTGCGATGAGGACAAAACGAAATGTTTCCAACGCTTCTTCACGAAATGTTTTTTTCTGCTCAGGCTTGAGTGAAGGTGGTGTGGTTGTGATATTGTCGTTCATGAGGGAAGTTGCACTCATCATAGAACAAGAGAGCCCTTGCTGCAAGAGGGGAATGTGTTGTGTGGTGTTATTTGGTTATTTTAAACAAAGAAAGCGAGCTTTTGATTGCGGTGAATACCTTGTCATTTTTGAGTTCCCCTATATCGATGGGAGGTTTTTCCTTCAAGATGTCTTCAAGGACGGTAATATTTTTTTGGTAGATGGGAACGAGAGATTTCTTTCCGGTTTCTTCTGCGTAATTTTTGAACGTAATAAGTTGGAGGAGGATTTCTGTGAGGATAATGCGCTGTATCGGGTGTGTGGCGAGTTTTGCGTTACCTTCTTTATTGCGACCATGTTCCCCCATCCAAAGTCCTGCCAATTGTATTACTATATCTTTTTCAACGCCAATTACTACTTGGGGAACTTTGCTTAATTCTCCGCGGAACCCTCCTTTCTCGGAATGAAAGTATTTTATTCCGCCTAACGTCCCTGCATCAATTTTTTCCTTGATTGCAGCAAATTTTTTTTCTTCGGTAGTGGTACCAAAGGTGACGTCGACAGAAAGGGACAAGTGCGAAAGTGTTTGGTTGAGTTCCTCGAGCTCAAGGATGAGATCACTCCCATTTACAATGTCATCATAGAACGATGTTTTTGTGGTGCGTGCTTTTGGTCCAAACCAGTCCGAGAGCTCGATTTGGTCATAGAGCACCGCTTCAAGAACTTCAGCGTACACTTTGTTTGCATCACGCGTAAATCCTTTTTCTCGTTTTTCGGCGTAGGCGAGGTCGCGCGCGACATTTTCTTCGCCGTAGAGCGCTATAAAATCGTGGGGGTCAATAGCGTCCTCCTTGATCATTTTTTCTGCAGTACGGTGAGCGTTTTTTACCGCAGGGTGTACATAGTTTTTTTCACGTTCAAAACTCGATGTCTCATTGAAGGGATTATTAAAATTCATGATGGTGGTATTTTAACACATGTTTAACGGTGTGTGCTAATCGACAAGCTGGGGTGTGGGTATGAAAAACCCCTGAAGCGCGTGCGCTTCAGGGGTTTTAGGTTGTTTTTAGTTTAGCAAAACTCGAGTGCTGTTACACGCCACTCTTCTTGCTGTTATTTCTTGCACCCTTCTTTCTATATCGGTTTGACATTCAACACAACGAAGTGCTGTTGGAAGGAACTTGAGACGTTCTGGGTTAATTTCTTTTTTACAATTGACACAGGTTCCGTATTTTTTGTCCTCCATTTTCTGGAGTGCTGTCATTATTGCTTCACGGTCTTTATCTGTATCTTTCAGGAGTTGTTGCAATTTTTGTTTGCAATTTTTGATAACCGCAGGACTCAGTGTCATTTTTATTTCCTCTCTTTGTTGTTGTGAAAATAACTACCCAAAGAAAGTATTACATGTATTATGTGGAAAGTCAAGAGGTAAAAATACCTTGTATTTGTTATCATATTTCACATATGCAATACATTATTGTGGGACTTGGAAATCCGGGGGAGGAATACGAAAATACGCGGCACAATACCGGACGCATGGTTCTCGAGGTGTTTCGTAAAAAAAATGATTTTCCTGAATGGAGCGGGGATAAGACGCTCAAAGCTCTCGTCTCGAAGGGCTCATTTGGGAAAGATAAAGTGACACTTCTCTTGCCGGACAACTTCATGAATGTTTCAGGGAAGAGCGTTGCGCCTTTAGTAAAAACCGCAAAAGATGCGGAGCGCACGATTGTGGTGTATGACGAGCTCGCATTGCCAGTTGGTTCTATGAAAATTTCGTTCAACCGAAGTTCGGGTGGACACAAGGGTCTTGAGTCGATCATCAAAGCACTCAAGACGCCAGCGTTTGCGCGATTGCGTATTGGCATTTGCCCTACGACACCAAGCGGTAAGTTGAAAAAGCCGGCAGGGGAGCAAGCAGTCCTTGATTTTATTATTGGACCATTTAAAAAACCTGAGCTTGAGGTGATGAAGAAAACAACAAAAAAGGCTGCTGAAGCACTCGCACTTATTCTCACCGAAGGACGTGATAAGGCAACAGGGCAGGTGAATTGATGTGGGGTGGTACAACAAAATACCCCGAACGCCTACGGCGTTCGGGGTATTTTGTTATTTGCGCATATTACGCTTTTTTCTCGATGGGAGAAAGGGTCATCTTCTGCTCTTTTGGCTCAAAGAGCGTAATGGTGAATGAATAGGTTTTTCCAAGCTCGAGCACCTTGCGGAGTTTTTCTTCTGAACCAAACTCTGAAACATGTACGAGTCCCGCAATACCTTCCTCGAGTGACACGAGCGCGCCGTAGTGGTTGAACTTGATGACCACGCCAGTGACCTGTGCGCCTTTCTTGTAGCGTTTTTCAGCATCCTTCCATGGGTTGTCTTTGAGTGCTTTGAGAGAAAGTGAAATTTTGCCGTCTTTGATTTCGATTGCTTTGACGCGAACCTTTTCATTGAGTTTGAAAAGTTTGCGCGGATCCTCAACGAGACCCCAGCCGATTTCAGAGATATGAACAAGTCCTTCGATGCCATCTTCGAGTTTTACAAAGACACCAAAGTCAACGAGACCGGAGATGGTGCCCTCGAGTTCATCACCGACAGAATATTTGCCGGAAATTTCACGCTTCTCCTTAACACCCTGTTCCTTTTCAGAGAAGATAAGCTTTCCTTCTTTTGGAGAAGCAGAAATAATGGTGACCGCAATGCGTTTGCCGATGAGTTTCTTGAGCTCAACCAAAATTTTGTCTTTGTCGCCGTCTTCAATACGGGGATAGTGCTCGGTCTTGAGTTGTGACGCAGGAAGGAATCCCTGAATGCCTTGCCACTCAATAATGAGACCTCCTTTGTTGGCGTCTTTGATGGGAAGTTCGAGAGCTTTCTTTGATTTGATTGCTTCCTCGGCTTCGCTCCAAATAATAGCTTGGCGTGCTTCCTTAAGAGAGAGCTCGATATAGCCGTCTTCGTTTTCTTTGTCGACAACTTTTGCGGTAATAATGTCGCCGATGTTCAATTTCTTGATGACATCGCGTGCGTTGATGAATTCACTACCAAAAATAATACCGGTGCCGAATGGGGCAAGGTTTACGTACACGCATGATTTCTCAACACCCAAGACCGGTCCTTCAACCAATGTGTCCACCTCGGGAGAATTGGGAGCATCCTTCATGAGTGTCGCCATGAGCGACAACGGTGCCTCGTCTTTTATTTTTTCTACCTCTTTTTCTTTGTGTTCTTTCATAAAATTAAAAAATCCCGACAAGCGGGAAAAGAGCCTCGGATCTGCGCAGGACTGTCATGTCGGGAATGCGCAGGGTTAACCTCGGCTCTCACTTGTTATTAACAGGTGTACTCTAGCATTAAAGGGCTGACGATGCAAGGGTGGTGGGCGGCATTGGGGTAAAATAAAACCCCCAGACAAAAGACTGGGGGGGGTAACACACATTGTAGGTTAGTACATTGTGTGTCGGGTGCCTTACTTCGCTTGGTGCCGTTCAATCGATGCTACAGTTTCTGGGTGGTACGAACTGCGGGACCTGCTCGTGCGTGATTCATTTTGGAGCTCTCCTTTTGTTTGCAAGATTGACGAAATTTTCGTCATATTCTTTCTCCTCTTGTTGCTGTGATCACCGGCGGCCAAGAATTAGATGAGGATGTTGATAAGAACAATCATATCGTGATCTCCTTGTTTTAGCTGGCAAAGTCGGAAAAAAGTACAAAACCCACCTCGTTGTGCCTTGGAGGACTTCCGATTGGGTACTGAGTAGTATAGCAGATACAGTTTTTTTGTCAAGGGGTGGGGGATTGGGAACGGTGCTGCGAAATGCCGGCGTCGCCGGCATTTCG
>ERZ1292625.2422-Hain-H41-01um-R1-2422-length-17331-cov-8_pt1 | contig 17331 bp, 17 predicted proteins | sample MGYA00564400_ERZ1292625 | MGnify/ENA primary metagenome ERZ1292625 (study PRJEB36523, sample SAMEA6512639) | groundwater metagenome | collected 2019-01-08 | study: AquaDiva: Metagenomics assemblies of 32 groundwater samples
AAATATGGCGAAACGATTGTCTTGGCTACCGCTTGTATGTCTCACGACAAACAAGCGGGGTTAGGGTTTTTTAATCTGACTGTGGATTATGTAGAAAGATTTTATGCTACCGGAAAAATTTTAGGCTCTCGTTTTATGCACAGAGAAGGTAAACCGTCTGAAGATGCGGTTTTGGCTAGTCGGGTGATTGATAGAACTCTCCGTCCTCTTTTTGATCAGTCAATTCGTCATGCGGTGCAAGTGATTGTGACAGTTTTGTCTTTGGATGTAGATGACCCGACTGTTTTGGCCGTGAATGCTGCTTCGTTAGCTTTGGCTGTGTCTGATATCCCTTGGAACGGTCCAGTAGGGGCTGTGCGTATTGGAAAATATGACGATGATATTCTTAAAATAAGTCCGGCGCAAGCATTACGAACCGGTGATGCCCTCGGCCATAGCCCTACGGGCGAGGCAAAATATAAATATGATTTAACTATCTGCGGGAAAGATGGAAATATAAATATGATTGAAGCCTCAGCTCATCAGATCAAAGAAGAAGAGTTGGAAGAGGCATTTAAAAAAGCCAGTGAAGAAATAACTAAATTAGAAAATTTCCAAAAGAAAATAGTAGCTGAAATAGGTGTACCTAAAAAAGTTATAGAAAAAGAAGAAGTTTCAGAAGAATCAGTGAAATTATTTAACGAAAATATTTTGCCGAAAATGGAAAAGGCTATTTTTTCTAGTCCAGGTAAAAAAGAAATTGATGCATTACATAGTGTTTGGAATAAAATGGTGGCAGAAAAATACCCAGACAGAAACGATTTTACCTTGGAAGACAATCTTTTTGATGAAACAGAAAATAAAATGATTCATCAGAAAGCAATTAATGATAATAAACGAGCTGATGGTAGAGCTATGGATGAACTTCGTGATTTGTATGCGCAGGCTGGAGGACTTTCCTCGATTTTGCATGGGAGTGGAATTTTTTATCGAGGAGGAACGCACGTTCTTTCTGTTTTGACGCTTGGTGGTCCGGAAGAAAAACTTTTAATTGATGGAATGGAATCAAAGGTTGAAAAAAGATTTATGCATCATTATAATTTTCCACCTTATTCTAGCGGAGAAGTTGGTCGCATGGGGAATACTGGTCGTCGAGAAATCGGACACGGAGCTTTGGCTGAAAAAGCATTAGCTATGGTGTTGCCGAGTGTGGAAGAATTTCCTTACACTATGCGTATAGTCTCAGAATCAATGGCTTCAAATGGTTCTACTTCTCAAGCTTCGATCTGTGCCTCTACTTTGGCTTTGATGGATGGAGGAGTTCCAATCAAAGCGCCAGTGGCTGGAATTGCTATGGGACTTATGTACGAAAATGATAACAAATATAAAATTTTGACCGATATTCAAGGACCAGAAGATCATCACGGCGATATGGATTTCAAAGTGGCTGGAACCAGAGAGGGTGTTACCGCCATTCAATTGGATGTAAAAGTGGAAGGAGTACCGATAAAAATATTAGGTGAAGCAATGAAACAATCTAAAAAAGCGCGAGTGGCCATTTTAGATAAAATTGAGAAAGAAATTTCTGCGCCAAGACCGAATATCTCTCCAAATGCGCCGAGAATTTTGATTATGAAAATTAAACCAGACCAAATTGGCATGGTGATAGGTGGAGGTGGAAAAACTATTAAAGAAATAAAAGAAAAATCAGGAGCGGAAATAACTATAGAAGATGATGGCACGGTTTATTTAACTGGTAAGGGCGATAGCGCTGAGTTGGCTAAAAAAGTAATAGAAGAAATGACTCACGAATTTAAGGTTGGAGAAGTATTGAAAGGCGAAGTGGTTAGGATTGCTGATTTTGGGGCTTTTGTCAGGCTCAATCACTTTACCGATGGAATGGTGCATATTTCCGAAATGGCTCCATTTCGCGTGGAACGAGTTAGCGATATAATAAAAGACGGCATGATTGTGCCAGTGAAAATTATAAAAGTTGACCCAGAGCAAGGGAAAATTGGCTTGTCTATTAAAGAAGCAGATAGTGGATTTTTCAAGAAACCTTAATGGAAGACAATAAACTAAAAAATAAAAATGTGGAAACTTATACCGCCGATATGGTCAAGGCTATTGAGAGCGACAAGGGGGGATTAATAAAAAAAATAATTCACGAAGAAGAAGAGCACGAAGCTCTAAAAAAAGAATTATCTCCTGATTCAAAGAAAAATAGGGCATTTATGTTTATCAGTATTATCCTCATAATTTTAGCTTTGGCCGCTTTGGTTTTTTTAATTTTTCTTAATCAAAAAATAAATACTGTTCCAATTATGCCACAATTTTCTTCGATTATTTTTGCGGACCAAACGAATTTTTTACCAGTTGATGGTTTAACTAAAGAAAAAATAGCAGAAACTATTTCAAATCAAGCGAATAATACTAAAGTAAAAACTGGGGGAATGGAAGGAATTTATTTAACAGAGAATCAAAAAGTTATAGGATTCAAACAATTCGCTACATTCATGAAGAGCAATTTAACCACAGATCAACTGAGTTTGATTAGTGACAATTTTTTATTAGGTGTCTTGAATGAAAAAAATACAAAAGATTTATTTATGTTTTTAAAAGTTAAATCTTTTTCAGATATTTTTCCCGTGATGCAGAATTGGGAAAGTAAAATGTTGTATGATTTACACGGATTTTTTGGAGTAAAACTTTCTCCTGAAACTAATTATTTATTTACCAAAAGTTTTGAAGACGGTATTGTGGCCAACAAAAATGCCCGAATTCTAAGAGATAATAATGGCCAAATTGTTTTGATGTATGTTTTTGCTGATGATAATTCGATTGTTATTACTAATTCCGAAAATGCAGTTAGTGAAATAATCCTTCGTCTCAACTCCAGCCAGATTAAGAAATAAAATTGGCGGGAAAAGGTCTTTTCTTAAGGAGGAGCAAAGCGACGGGAAAGGAGAGACCTTGAGGAGCCAATTTGTGTTAGAATAATCATATGCTTTTAAGTTTGAATGAAATAAGAAATCGCGCGTTAGCTTTTTCAAAAGAATGGGAAAGAGAATATAACGAAGATGCCGAAGCAAAAAGTTTTTGGGATGGTTTTTTTGAAGTTTTTGGGGTATCTCGAAGAAGAGTTGCCTCCTTTGAATATCCAGTTAAGAAAATTGATGGTGGTAGTGGTTATATAGACGTTTTATGGAAAGGAGTAATGTTGGCAGAACATAAAACAAAAGGAAAAAATTTAGATAAGGCGTATACTCAAGCAAAAAATTATTTTCCGGGCTTAAAAGATGTGGAACTTCCTAAATATATTATAGTTTCAGATTTTGAAAAAATAAAAATTTATAATTTAGATAAAAATATACAAGAAGAATTTTTGTTAAAAGATTTATCAAAAAATATAGATTTATTTGATTTTATTTCAGGACATAAATCAATTGTTGATTATGGGAAAGAAGAAAAAGCTAGTGTTGAAGCAGCTGAATTAATGGCAGATTTCCACAATGAGATAGAAAAGACAGGATATTCTGGGCACAATCTGGAAGTTTTTCTTGTTCGTGTTTTATTTTGTCTTTTTGCTGATGACACTGAGATTTTTAAGAAAAATTCCTTTCGTAATTATATACAAACCAGAATAAATATAGATGGCAGTGATTTAGGAATGCATTTGTCTCAAATTTTTCAGATTCTTAATACTCCAAAAGAAAAAAGACAATCAAATTTAGATGAAAGTTTATCGATTCTCCCATACATTAATGGAAAAATTTTTGATGAAGATATTGGTATTGTTTCCTGTGATGCAGGTGCTTTAATTAAATTAATAAAATGTTGTAGTTTTGATTGGTCCGAAATTTCGGCTTCAATTTTTGGTTCTTTATTTCAAGGTGTTATTGATAGGGAAGCGAGAAGGCATCTTGGCGCACATTACACTTCTGAAATAAATATTTTGAAAGTTATTCATCCTCTTTTCCTTGATGAGTTATATATAGAATTTGATTCAGTAAAATATGACCCTAAAAAACTTAATGAATTTCATAAAAAACTTTCTGAATTGAAGTTTCTTGACCCAGCTTGTGGTTGTGGAAACTTTCTTGTTGTTGCTTATAGAGAGTTAAGAAAGCTAGAATTAGAAGTTTTAATACAAAAGGAGAAAAACAATGATCTAATGCTTATTCCCAAGGAAGAGTTATCACTTATTAATGTTAATCAATTTTATGGAATTGAAATAGAAGAGCCTCCAACACTTATTGCACGTGTTGCAATGTATTTAATAGACCATCAAATGAATAATGAACTTTCTAAGTTATTTGGAAAGATATATGCTCGTATTCCACTTCGTGAACCTGCAACAATAGTAAATGTAGATGCACTTACAACAAATTGGGAAGATATTGTTCCTAAAAAAGAATTATCATATATTTTAGGTAACCCTCCTTTTGTTGGTGCTCGTCTTATGGAAAAAGAACAGAAAGAAAATTTTATAAAACTTTTTGATGATACAAAAGGAGCAGGTAATCTTGACTTTGTTACAGCTTGGTATGAAAAAGCATCAAGATATATACAAGGAACAACAATAAAAACTGCTTTTGTTTCTACAAATTCAATTTGCCAAGGCGAGCAAGTTGGGATTCTTTGGAAAAGATTAAAAGAAAAATATGGAATAGTAATTCATTTTGCTCACCAGACTTTCAAATGGAATAACGATGCTCCCGGAGTAGCGGCGGTTTATTGCGTTATTGTCGGGTTTGCTTGTTTTGATGTTTCAAAGAAATATCTTTATGAATATGAAACGATAAAATCAGAACCGAAAGAAAAAGAAGTAAAACATATAAATGCGTATTTAGTAGAAGGGGAAGATATTTTTTTGGAAAATAGAAGTAAACCAATTTGTGATGTGCCGGAAATGATTTTTGGTAGTATGCCGAATGACGGTGGAAATTTAATAATTGAAGATAATGAATTGGAAGAGTTTATAAAAAATGAGCCAAATAGTAAAAAGTATATTAAACAACTTATTGGGGCTGAGGAATTTATAAATAATTTGAAAAGATGGTGCTTGTGGCTTATAGGTATAAACCCAACAGAATTAAGATTAATGCCAAAAGTTTTAGAAAGGATAGAAAAAACCAAAGAACACAGATTAAAAAGTAAAAGAGAAGCAACAAAAAAATTAGCAAAAACACCAAGTTTATTTGGAGAAATTAGACAACCTAAAAGTAATTATCTACTTGTGCCCTTTGTCTCTTCGGAAAATAGAGAAATAATTCCTATAGGTTATTTTAATTCAGAAGTAATTGCCACAAATCGTGTGGCTGTCATTCCAGAAGCAAGTTTATACACGTTTGGGGTTTTAACTTCTATAATGCACATGACTTGGGTAAATAGAGTGTGCGGAAGACTAGAAAGTCGTTATAATTATTCTATAAATATAGTCTACAATAATTTTCCTTGGCCAGAGAAAGTGACAGACGAACATAAAAGGAAAGTAGAAGAATGTGCGCAAAAAGTTTTAGATGTTCGATTACTATTTCCTAATAGTTCGCTGGCAGATTTATATGACCCAAATACTATGCCACCGGATTTAGTGGAAGCCCACAATAATCTGAATAGGGTTGTGGATGCTTGTTATGGCAGAAAATTTAAAGACAAAGAGGAAAGAATTGAATTTTTATTTGAGATATATAAGATGTATACTAAATAATATGGATCAAACAATAAACTTTTATCAAATATTTAAAATAAATCCAGATGGAAGTATTGAACCGTTACGTGTTGTGCGTATAGGTGGAGTACAAATAGCTCCCGGTGTTCGTTTTGGTCGGGGCGTATCTTTTGGTGGCATAGATCTTTCTAATTATATAGGTCGTAATTTTTCTGCAAGAGAAGAAAATAATGTTTTAATTTTGACTGGCATTTTTTAAAATTTATGGAAAATGAAATTAAAGATAAACCATCGATTTCGATTCCTGTAATTCCAAAAGAAAGTGAACTTTCTACGTCACAATTACGGAATGAATTTAATTTAAAATTAAAAGATGTAAATTATATTTTACTTACTATTGTTGTGGTTTTGTTAGTTATGGTGGCAGCACTTATTGCAACAGTAGCTGGTGTAGTTATAGGTGCTTATCAAAACCAAGCCGCTTCATATCAAAATCTAGTAAATCAAATTACTACTCAAAATAATGTAAAAGGGAAATAAAAAATAATTTATGTTTAAACCCAATACACCAAGAATTGAAAAGTTAGCAAAATTATTTCCCAAAGCGATATCGGATTTGGAGAAGATTTTTAATGGTCCCACGAATATTTATATTGATTGGTCAAATGTAATTCATTGGCAAGACAAACTTAGGTGGCATCTCGATCTCAAAAGAATGAAACAACTTTTTGATTCTTTTGATACTGTGAAATCTGTTAAAATCTACACAGGAACGCTTGAAGGGAATAGACAATCTGAAGATTGTATTCCCGAACTGAAAGCCATGGGATATGATGTCAGTACTAAACCAGTAAAACTGATGAAAATGTCTATTGATGTATCCAGTATCCCAAAAGATTCTCCAGTGATATTAAGGAGTTTCGTTAAGAAAAGTCTTTTATCTAAATTAGACATAGAAACAATTGAATATTTAAATAATAAGTTTGAAACCTTTAATAAACAAGGAATTTTATATATAGAAGAGCCGAAATGTAATTTCGACGTTGAAATGGGAAGGGATATGTTGCGAGATTTTGATAATGATGATGTTAAAAATTATATACTTTGGAGTGTTGATAGTGACTTTGCTGGTCCGGTAAATCAAATAAGAAATGATGGCAAAAATGCGGTAGTTTTTGCTACTTCTGGTAAAGTTTCTACTGAATTGGATGAAACTGGAACTTTTGTATTTGACGTTAAGAAAATTAAAGAGTTTATTTGCTGGTCAAGAGATTTGTCTTAAAGTATAAAAGATAAGGTAAAAGAGGTATAAAAAGCCAAAGGGACTCCTCGCGGAGCCCCTAAGCAGTAAAGTTTGTGTTCTTTCGAACACCTTCAATATAGCAAAATATTAGACAAAAGTCAAAGTTAAGTTATCCACAGGAGTGGTTTTTTTTTATTTTATTCCCATACTTTTCAAAAAAGTTTCAAGTTCCTTGCCAAAAATTTTAAGTAAAAAACTTTTTAATGTACCAAAAGACGCAGGAATTATAAAAGCAAAATTGTTTAAAGAAGTAAAATCCTTTTTAATTCTCCCATAAAGGAGAAAAGCCGGCTTGCTGCTTTCGCTCGCTCCCCGGCTTCTCGTATTTACAATGATATATGAAAGCGAATACGGTGTCAAGAAAAATAATGTGGATAAAAAAGACATAAAAACAGAACATAAAGTGTTAAACCATTTTTCCGACACCAGGAAAATGGTCGGTTTTCAAGTTTTTAGTTGCTTTTTTTAATTAAAGTGCTAGTATTTAAGTGAAAATCAATGAGCATAGCGAATATGATTTTCTTTACCCTGTTAAATAATTTTTGCGAAAGCAAAAATTGTCGGAAGGACATTTAACAGGGTGTCTGTTTTAATAGTCGTTTAACTCCTTTAAAACTAGCCATGTTAGATAAAAAGAAAATTAAAGAAAAATTGGAAATAGAAAGAGATATTCTTTTAGAGCAAATTCGCGATATCGGAAAGTTGAATCCGGAGACAAATGAATGGGAAGCGATTCCAGAAGAAAGGGATTCTAGGGAATCAGACCAAAATGATATGGCAGATAGATTTGAAGATTTTGAAGCTAGAAGTGTGACGATTAAAGCTTTAGAATCAAGATTAAATAATGTTTTGAGCGCCTTGAAGGGATTAAATAAAGAATCTTTCGGCAGATGCGAAGTATGTAAAAAAGAGATCGAAATGGATCGTATGGAAGTTAATCCTGCGGCCAAGACGTGCAAGAAACATTTAAATAGTTAATTAAAATTGATAATAATCATGAGTTTTGCAAAAGTTTATTCGGCGCAAGTAAACCTCCTTTCTGGGCAAATCGTAACGATTGAAGTTGATTTGTCGAAGGGTTTGCATACCTTTAACGTGGTGGGTCTTCCGGATAATGCTGTAAATGAATCGAAAGACAGGGTAAGTTCAGCAATAAAAAATTCTGGTTTCAAATCTCCCAAAGCCAAAAATCAAAAAATAATTGTCTCTCTTTCTCCGGCTGATCTAAAAAAAGAAGGGCCGTTTTTTGATTTGGCTATTGCTTTATCATATATGTTGGCTTCTAATTATTTGAAATTTGATCCGGAGAAAAAAATTTTTCTGGGAGAATTGGGGTTGGATGGAACTCTCAGGCGTATTCGTGGAGCTTTGCCTTTAGTACAAGAAGCCAAACGAGCCGGATATGAAGAAATTTATTTGCCAAAAGAAAATGCGACAGAAGCAGCGTTAGTAGATGGAATAAAAATTTTTGGCGCCAGCAGTTTGAAAGAAGTAGTAGAACATATTAATATCTTGGCAAAAATTGGCGGAAAATTTGGCGAAAAAATATTAGTTCAGCCACAGACAGAAGTAAATTATAAAAAAGAAAGAAAAGGTTCTGATTTTTCTGATGTTAGGGGGCAAGAGGGAGCTAAAAGAGGATTAGAAATAGCGGCAGCTGGTGGACACAATATTGCTATGCATGGTCCGCCTGGTACTGGAAAAACAATGTTGGCTCGAGCTTTTTCTGGATTGTTGCCGGATTTGAACCTAGACGAAGTTTTAGAAATTACTGGCATCCATTCTGTAGCTGGAGCCACGCGTGGTGAATTAATTTCTGTTCCGCCCTTTCGTTCTCCCCATCACACCTCTTCTTATGTATCAATTATTGGAGGAGGAACTTTTCCAAAACCCGGGGAAGTAACTTTAGCTCATAGAGGTGTATTGTTTCTTGATGAATTTCCAGAATTTGAAAAACGAGTGATAGAATCTTTAAGACAACCACTGGAAGATAATGTTGTTTCAATCTCTCGAGCTAAAGGTTCGGCCATTTTTCCTTCCAACTTTATTTTAGTAGCTGCTATGAATCCTTGTCCGTGTGGTAATGCTGGTTCGAAACAAAAAGCTTGTATTTGCCGACCTTCGGATTTAGATAGATATAAAAGAAAATTGTCGGGACCGATAATGGACCGTATTGATTTGTGGGTTTCTGTTGGAAACGTGGATTATAAAAAATTGGGAGAAATAGGGGATGGAGAAAAAAGCGAGAATATAAAATATCGAGTAACCAAGGCACGAGAAGTGCAGAAAAAGAGGTTTGAAAAATTTAAAAGAAATATAACGACTAATAGTGAAATGAATGTGAAAGATTTGACCAATATGGTGAAGTTGGATGAAAAGGTCAGAAATCTGTTGGACGACAGCGCTGAACGTTTAGCTCTCTCTGCCCGAGCTTATCATCGGGTCATCAAAATTGCTCGCACCATTGCCGACCTTGAAAATTCAGAAGAGGTAAATTCGAATCATATTCTCGAGGCAATACAATATAGGCCGAAGGTAAATAATTAAAGCTTTTTGGAGAAGGACCGGCCTCCTCCAGTTATCCACAGGGGACTTGTTGACAGTGAACGCTCGTTCACTTATACTATAAATGTTATAAATAATGAGCGTAGCGAATATATTTTACTTTACCCCGTTAAATAATTTTACAAAGTAAAATTGCCCAAAGGGCATTTAACCGGGTGACAGATTTTATAGTCGTTTCACTCCTTAATATATGTCACAAAAACAATACTTAAAAACAATCGAAAAAGAGATACAGAGAATTAATAGAATTATTGATATGAAGATTCTTAGAGGAGAAGAATATATGAAAGAAGCCCGAGACCATAAACTTCTTCTAAAAAAAGTTCGTTTTTATCATAGACAAAATTTCTTTAGGCGTTTGTTTCCTTCTTTTAACTTTCGGATTTTTTCATACTAAATTATACTTGTCCCGTTGGAAATTCAACAAACGGAGACAAAAGTAAAAAATATTATTTATTAAAATTTCCAATGGGATGAAAAATCTGTATCAAATAAAATTAGAAAATTTTTATTCAAAAAATAAAAGAATGCCCACATATTCTGAAATGATGGAGCTCTTTGGCTTCAAATCTAAGAATGCAATTTTTAAAATCGTGAATAAATTGATTGATGCAGGACTTGTAGCGAAAGATCATTTAGGAAGATTAATTCCAACTAAATCTTTCGGGGAAATTCCAATACTTGGTTTTATTACTGCTGGATTTCCAGCTACTGTGGAAGAAGAATTGACAGACACTGTAAACTTGGATGATTTTTTAATAAAAAATAAACCGTTGACCTATATGCTAGAAGTTGACGGTGACTCTATGATAGATGCGCATATAGAAAAAGGGGACATGGTGCTCGTGGAGAAAACGAATACAGCCAAAGATATGCAAATAGTCATCGCTGAAGTGGATGGAGAGTTTACGATGAAATATTTTAGGAAAGAAGGGAATAAGATATGGCTGGAACCTGCCAATGAAAATTACAAACCGATATATCCGACCCAAGGTCTGAATGTCATAGCGGTACTAAAAGCAGTTATTAGAAAATACTAAAAAATAAATGGTGCAATTGACTAGAATAACTGTTAAAATATAAATGATTAACAAACTAAAATGATACAACATACTATTGAGCCAATCCAAAAGTCCTTTTATGATATTGTCGAGAAGATAGTAAAACATAAAATCCATCCGACAAATGTTTTTTCTGGTGCAAAAAATGTTGTAAAACCAATAAAACCACAGAATGTTAAATTAAATAAGATATATAACGAAAATTGTTTAGATACTATGGCAAAAATGCAAGATAATTTTATTGATATGACGATAACTTCTCCACCTTATGATGATATGAGAAGTTATACTGGTAATACTTTCAATGAGTTTGAATCTATCGCAAAAGAGCTTTATCGTGTTACTAAAAATGGTGGTGTTGTTGTATGGGTTGTTGGAGACCAAACGATTAAGGGTAACGAAACGGGGACATCTTTCAAACACGCCTTGTATTTCAAAGAGGTTGGCTTTAACCTATTTGACACAATGATATATCTAAAACCGCCAAGAGGTGCTGTTGGTAGTAATAAGACCTATTGGCAGACATTTGAATATATGTTTGTATTTAGTAAAGGACAACCAAAGACAATAAACCTGCTTAGAGATAGAGAAAATAAGGACGAACGAGATGGTGATACAAGCACGAAACGATTACGCGATGGCTCATTATTGAAACAGAAACGAGGAGGATATTCTAAGTATGGTAGACGAACAAATGTGTGGGAGTACCTTATAGGTAAAGGACATTCTGCAAGTGATAAAATCGCTTATGAACACCCAGCTATATTTCCAGAAAAACTAGCACAAGACCATATATTATCTTGGAGTAAAAAAAATGATATTGTCTATGATCCATTTATGGGAAGTGGAACTACTGCAAAAATGGCTATTCTTAATGAACGAAAATATGTGGGTAGTGAATTATCTCGTAAATATTGCGAAATAGCGGAAAAAAGAATAAAGTATCTGTAATGAAATGCATTGAATGTAGTCATAATAAAGCAACATACAAAGAATTTTGTGATTTGTGTTATAACGAAACAAAGATATGTCGTAGATGCCAAAAACGATTAAGTATTTTTAAATTTCAGAAAAATCAAAAGAGTATTGCTGGTAAGATTTCAAGGAGAGGAGAATGTGTAGATTGTCGTAAATGGAAAAAGCCCATTCCTATTAAAATAAGGATTGAATACGAAAAAACTCATTCTATGCCATCTCTTGGTGAGCCGTTTCATTGTCCTGTTTGTGATAGAACAATAATTAGGCAATTCAAAAATGATGTTGTTTTAGATCATTATCACTTAAACGGAGAAATACGTGGCTGGATTTGTAGACAGTGTAATTCTAGTATTGGAATGATGGATGAGGATGTTAGTATATTAAAAAGGGCAATAAAATGGATACAGGGAACCTTGCGTATTTTGGTGTTGTAAAGTATATAGTTCCTAAATAAAAAACCCCTCACTAAGGGGTTTTTTATTTTTATCTCGAGATAAAAATTTATGCAACTGCGTCCTTCAAAGCTTTTGCAGCTCGGAATTTTGGAACTTTCTTGGCAGCTACTTTGACCTGCTCTCCAGTTTTTGGGTTGCGAGCCATTCTTGCTGCGCGTCCTTTGACTGAAAAGATTCCAAAGCCTGCGATTGATACTTCACCACCTTTTTTCATGGTGCCAACGATAGCATCAAACAATCCATCAACGATTTCCTCAGCTTGTACTTTTGTACCACCAAGTTTTACATGTACCCATTCAGCTAATGCTTGTTTATTCATAGTTTTTAAGGTTATTTTTATAATGCTTTCGACCGTTTTGCTTATAAATTGATACCTATCTATTATATATCAAGGGTTTTTTAAGGCAAGTATTTTTCTGAAGCCAGGCTTAGGGACTTATTTTTTTACTTTTTGACCCTAAGCCTGGCTTCTGGGAGTTTTTCTTTAAGATCTATCTCGCGTAATCTATAATTCTTGTCTCTCTTATCATTGTCACCTTGATTTCACCCGGATATTTTAATTCTTGCTCTATTTTTACAGCAATATCATGAGCCATTATCTTTGCTTCGGCATCAGACACCTTTTCTGGAGTGACAAATATACGAATTTCACGTCCAGCCTGTAGGGCATATGATTTTTCTACTCCAGAAAATGCATTTACCAACCCTTCAAGTTCTTGTAATCTCTTTAAATAATTTTCTACTGAATCACGACGTGCTCCAGGTCTACCACCAGAAATAGCATCGGCTGTTTGTACGATTACTGATTCTATAGTTTCATAAGGATAATCTTCGTGATGAGATTTCATAGCGGTGACAATACGTTCGTCTGCTCCGAATTTCTGTAAAATTCTCATACCTATTTCAATATGGGTACCTTGTACTTCATGGTCAAGTGCTTTACCAATATCATGTACCAATGCACCCGCTTTTGCTATAGCCACATCTGCGCCTAACTCTTCGGCAATCATCCCAGCGATGTGTGCCATTTCAATTGAGTGCTGAAGAACATTTTGTCCATAACTTGTTCGGAAATATAATCGTCCGATAATGGCGACAATGCGTGGGTCAAAATTAAAAATTCCACATTCATATACTGCTTGTTCGCCCTTTTCTTTTATTATTTTATTTATTTCTTCCTTAGCTTTTTCTACCAATTCCTCAATCTTAGCTGGCTGAATACGTCCGTCTAGAATTAAATTTTCAAGTGCCAAACGAGCCACTTGCCTGCGAATCGGGTCAAAAGAAGAGATGATAATTGAGCCAGGGGTATCATCCACAATAAGCTCAACTCCAGAAGCCCGCTCAAAAGCTCTTATATTTCGTCCTTCTTTCCCGATAACCTTTCCTTTGATTTCATTATTTGGGATGTTTACTATGGTCGTCATCAACTCAGATGCAGTGCTCGATGCAAGGCGCTGAATAGAGGTAGCCAAAATGTCTTTTGCCCTCCTATCCAACTTTTCTTCGTTACTATTTTCAAGTTTTTGGATTCGAATCAAAATATCTTCTTCATATTTCTTCTCAATGTCGCGCATTAGTTCTTCTTTTGCTTCTTCTTCTGTCAATTTTGACACCCTTTCAAGTTCCACTCTTTTTTCTGTTTCTATTCCTGTCACTCTCTCTTGAATTTTTTTTATTTCCTCTACTTTTAGTTTAATATTCTCAACCTCTTTATTCATTTCAACTTGTCGAACATCCAAGAACTCATCTTTCTTGATAAGTCTTTTTTCTGTCTCTTTAAATTCTTCCTCTTTCTTTTTTTCTTCCTCTTTTAACTCGGTGAGTCTTTTTTCTACTTTGTTTTTAGATTCGTCGGTGATTTTTTGTGCCTCTTCTTTAGCGCCAACCAACATTTGCTTTATATCTATCTCTATAGATTTGCTTTTTCCCAGCGCAACAATTAATCGGAGATAATACCCGATTCCCGCGCCTAAAAGGAGTACTCCAACTCCGATTAAGATTACTATTAATGTGCTCATAAGCCTTAGGTCGGCTTATAAAAACAAGCCACTATATTTGCACCCGCCTGCATCAGCTATGCTGAAAGCATTGCGGGCAGGGTTTTTATCCTTTAAGATTTCTATTATTTCTCTTATACCTTCCTTTAGAAACTTCATAATATATGGGATATTTCTATAAACCGATCGAAAATAAATTTTTAAAAGTCAACACTCATAATATAGCAAATCGCATCGGTTTTGTCTACCCGGTAGTGAGACTTTGCGACGCATTCTTTGAATGCATATTTTTTATATCGCAAAGCTCTACTACCGGGTCTACCATTTGCTTTTTTATGCGAGATGTGTAATAATATAAATGTAATTCAGAGAGCTCTTTGTTCTTTAATATAGGAGAGCTTATATTTTTAATCTTAAACAAGGAGACCTTGTTATGGCTAAACGAAAAACTGTAACCAGAAGATTTAAGAATGAAAAAACCATTCTTCCACCCCCACAAGTTACCGTAATTAAGACTTTCAAAAATATTGAAAGTTTAATAGCTATGGAAAAATTTTCTAAAGCGTCGGTAGCATTATCAAACGGGGCAGAAGATTTAGCACCAGAAGATTTTAAAACATTGAATAGGGTTATTAAAGATAATTTTCCAAAGAATAAAACAGAAGGAAATTATCCAACATCTTGTGGAAAAAGTATAAACCGTCGTGGGTATGGAAGTTGCAGGAAAAGCATTTAACAAAAACCCTCATCATGATTATGGTGAGGGTTTTAATTTGCCTTTTTGAGTAAAAATTAATATTTAGAAACAGGTGCTTTTGATTTAGTTACTATTTCGTCAATCACTCCATATTTTTTAGCTTCTTCGGCATCCATAAAAAAATCTCTTTCCACATCTTTTTCTATCTGAACTAGTAGCTTGCCGGTATTTTTTGCTAAAATTTTATTTAAATTATCTCTCGTTTTTAAAATATGTTTTGCGGTGATGGCAATATCTGTGGCTTGACCTTCTACTCCGCCCAATGGCTGATGAATCATAACTTCAGCATTTGGTAAAATAAATCTTTTTCCTTTTTTACCGGCAGATAAAATAATAGCTGCGCCGGAAGCCGCGATGCCTACACAAAAAGTAGAAATATCAGGACGAACATGATTCATTGTATCTACTATAGCCAAAGTGGAAGTGACAGATCCGCCAGGAGAGTTTATGTAAAGAAAAATATCTTTTTTTGAATCTTCGGATTCAAGAAAGAGAAGTTGAGCGATAACAATATTTGCCACATTGTCATCTATCGGTCCAGCCAAAAAGACTATTCTTTCACGCAAAAGTCTTGAGTATATATCATAAGCCCTTTCGCCAAATTGAGATTTTTCTATAACGGTCGGTATTAACATAGCTTTATAATACACCTAATTTATAGTATAATCAATATTATTATTAATTTTTAATTAAGAAACTATGAATTATTATTTAATGGTTTTAAAAAAGTATGCAGTGTTTGATGGGCGCGCGCAAAGAGCGGAATATTGGTATTTTTTCTTATTTAACATTATTATTTCTATAATATTGAGTATTTTAGGTAAAGCAATAGGTGTATTTAATATAACTATTGGGACAGTTGGTAGTGAGATTAATATTCTTTCTCTTTTATACAGTTTGGCAGTGTTAATACCTGGGTTAGCAGTTTCAGTAAGAAGATTACATGACGTTAGCAAAAGTGGTTGGATGATATTAATATCTTTAATTCCATTAATTGGTACAATTTGGATTTTAGTTTTGACAATTAGAGATAGTACTCCAGGAGAAAATAAATATGGTCCAAATCCAAAAAATTTTTAAAAAGGTATTTATAAAAAATTTCTGAGCCTTCGCCCTCGGAGCCATGAGGACAGGGAACCCACGACTCTTAAAATTCTTTATAAATGCCTTTTTCTAGTTTTATTTTTGACTTTCTAAAAATTGGAAAACAGCTTCGTTAGTGAGAACATTTTCAGCGTGCATTTTGGCGCGTTCTGGGTCGGCATCTTTAAAATGTTCCAGTATTTTTGCCACCTCGTTAGTTACTTGTTCTGAATCAGCAACAATTTTTTCATCTTCAGCGATTTTATTTAAGGCAAGTGCTAATTTAGCTTTCTTTTCTGCATCAGTTCGAAATTCTTTTCTCAAATCCTCGACAGTTTTATTTAAATGTTTTAAGTAATCTTCGAATTTTAATCCCATTTGGGTAATGTCAGATTCCATGCGGTATAAAATTTTATCTAATTCTACTTCAATCAAAATTTCCGGCATTTCAACTTTTGAATCATCAATTATTTTTTCAATAATTTTTAATCTGGTTTTTTCTTTAGCTTGATTTTCTTTTTCTAGTTTTATATTTTCTTTTAATTTTTCTTTAAAATCTTTTACATCTTTAAAAGGTCCAAGGGCTTGCACAAATTCGTCATTGAACTCTGGTAATTCTAAAACCCCCTTACTTTCCCCCTTGTCAAAGGGAACCGTATGCTCCTCCCCTGACAAGGGGAGGTTGGGAGGGGTTTCATGTTTACAATTTTCATCATGTATATGTTTTTCAGCTTCCTCCTTTATATCAATTTTAGGTGCCCTAGATTTTCTGATATCCATAATAGTATCTTCTAATTCTTTTTCTGTTACCTCTGTGCTTTTTTCTTCAGTGGTTAACTCAAAAATTGTTTTTTTAGCAATTTGTTTGTAGTCAGGCATTTTTATTTCTGGCATAATAGCAGTTTTTATTTTAAAACCCAGAGGATTTTTACGAGCCAGTTTGGTGATAGAAATTTCCGGACGACTAATGGCGTCAATTTTATTTTCTTCTAAAATTTTTGGGTAATGTTCACTTAAAGCCATTTCTGCCATCTCTCCTAATATTTGTGCTTCGGGTATTTTAGACAGCAAAACATTTTCCGGAACTTTTCCTTTGCGAAAACCATCAATTTCTAAATTCTTCCCGATTCTTTTTAGAGCTTTGTTAAAGTAAGTCTCAAAAACATCAGCTTCAATTTCACCTTCAATTTCCACCTCGCTTTTTGGAAGTTTTTTAACGTCTATTTTGGGCATTAGTTTATGGTATTTACATCAATATCAATAGTAGTATCTATCGTGCTGAAATCTTGTTCTAGGGCATCTAAAGCATTAGCATCCATAGGTGTTACGGCTTCTGATTGAACTTTTTTTTGTTCCAAGGCGCTTTTTACTTTTGATTGCCAAATATAAATTCCACCAATAATCAAAATAATGATTATAATGATTGATCCAATAAGTGCTCCGTTTGATTTTTTTTCTGGTTCCATAAAATTATGAAAT
>ERZ1292625.2424-Hain-H41-01um-R1-2424-length-17302-cov-5_pt1 | contig 17302 bp, 15 predicted proteins | sample MGYA00564400_ERZ1292625 | MGnify/ENA primary metagenome ERZ1292625 (study PRJEB36523, sample SAMEA6512639) | groundwater metagenome | collected 2019-01-08 | study: AquaDiva: Metagenomics assemblies of 32 groundwater samples
ACTTTGCAACCAATAATATTTCTTTCTACACACTTTCGATACCGGCTTTAAAAATAGAGAATGCCTCTGTGGCAATTGGGGGAGAGGATTTGGCAGAATACCTTATTCAATATCCTGGAACTGCAATGCCAGGAAAGAGAGGTAATGCTGTTGTTTTTGGGCATTCAGTCCTACCGCAATTTTTTGATCCAAAAAGCTACATCACAATATTTTCAAAACTAGATAAATTGAAGTCAGGAGATGAGATCTTTGTCAGTTATGATGGTGTAGCATATAAATATAGAGTTGAAAACATGACTGAAGTTGTACCAACCGATTCTCAAGTATTGGAACAGAACTTGAGTGATGCCTTTATTACTTTGGTTACCTGTACTCCTCCGGGGGATCCAACCAGACCAAAGAGGCTTATTGTTAAAGGCAGGATTGTTCCACCAGGAGAAGCAAATGCAAATATTAGGAATTGATTACGGAACAGCAAAAGTGGGGGTAGCAATTGCCCAGTCGCCATTGGCCGAACCATTGGAAGTAATAAGGTACAAAACTCAGGAAGAATTATTCACCAGGTTGAAAAATATTATTGTGTCGCACAATATAGAGAAGGTGGTGGTGGGGGAATCAGAAAATGCTTCAGCGGTTGAGGCTCATGAGTTTGGAGATAAACTTCACACAGAAACCGGTTTAGAAATTGTGTATCAAGACGAAAGCTTAAGTTCTATTGAGGCTCAGGCACTTTCGCGTCAAGCTGGTATCAAAAGATCCAGAAGAAAGAAAATGGAAGATGCCTATGCAGCCACATTAACTCTACAATCGTATTTAGACATAGTTGCATGATATAATTACTTTAGGTTAAGATCCTAATATGTTGAAAAATGTAATTGCTCCAATTCAAGCTTGGCTTCTCTCACAAGGAAAATGTGTGGGTTGTGGTATGCCACTTGCTGGAGCCAAAAGAGAAAAGTTTAAAGGGGACACTGAAAAGGTACATTGTAAATGTAGAAGAATCTACATTTTTGACACCAAGAAAAAAACCTACAGAAGAGCACTTCTTGAAGAGGTATAGTCTTTGCAGACACTGACTAAAAAGAATTTGTTATACTAATCCGTATGCTTAAAAGACTGTTTCTACCTATTATCTTCATTTGTTTAGTCGTTGTTGGCCTTGTTGGTTATATATGGTTTCATAGAAATTTACTTGCTGTTTCTTCTTCTGACCAAACTCAAGAATTTTTAATCACCAAAGGAACTGGAGCCATTAAGACTGCAACAAACTTAGAAAAAGCAGGACTAATTAGAAATGCATTAGTATTTCGTATTTATATGAAGATTTCGGGAGCGGAAGGTAGAATCCAAGCTGGACAATATGACCTCTCCCCTTCTATGAGTACGGCAGAAATAATTAAACAACTGCTGCTTGGACCAAATGAAGTTTGGGTAACCATACCGGAAGGTATGAGAAAAGAAGAAATTGGTGAAAAATTTATTTTGAGCTTTGGACTTAAAGACCAAAAAGCTATTGACTTCAGATCTGAATTTAGGAGTTTAACCAAGGACAAGGAAGGTTATCTTTTCCCAGATACTTATCTTTTTGAAAAAACTACAACTGCCACAAAAGTGGTTAATTATTTAACCAATACTTTTACCACCAAAACCAAGGGGCTGGATACTGATTATGAAACGATAATTGTGGCCTCACTTTTAGAGCGAGAAACATTTACTGATGAAGAGAAGCCAACAGTTGTCGCAATTATCTATAAACGTCTTGATGCGGGTTGGCCACTTCAAATTGATGCAGCAGTTCAATACGCAGTCACAAACTCAAAATTGAACAATTCCAACACTGTAATTTTGGATGAATATTGGAAGGAGTTAACAAAAGCAGATATAGATATAAGTTCTCCCTACAATACCTATAAAAGGACAGGATTACCCCCTACTCCAATTGCCAATCCAGGACTGGCATCTCTAAAAGCTGCTATAAATAAACAAATGGAGACCGACTATTATTTTTATCTCCATGATTCCAAAGGCCAGATTCATTATGCCAAGACTTTAGAAGAACATAATGCTAACGTTAGAAAATATTTGAACAAATAGTTGACAAGCAATCCAAAAGTTATAGAATGCATTCAGTTATGTCTTCTGAACTAGCTTATAAAACTCAACTTCGAGACCAATTTTCCCGATATTCAGATCCACACAACAGACACAACTTACTAGAGTCTGGTGCTTTTGATGTAGCCACAAGAATTATGAAAGGGGCTGAAGTTCCATTGTGGATGATAGAATTTTCAAAAAAGACTTTGCCACGTGAGGGCGACTATTTCTCTTGCAAGGTACCATTGTTGGATGGAAACTCTATACGAGTCGAGCGCGAGTTAATAAAAGATCCCTTCAACAATACTGCACTTGTGGAAAGAGTATATTCTGGAGCCGGCAACACCATGACTCTTGGTCGAGTAACCACAGTAGTCAAACAAATATCTCATGGAATAAATGGCAGTGGTTATTACATTTTTTCTCAAGGACAAGATGAGATACAGGAGGGGGTACCTCTTAAGAGAGGTTCTATTGCTTGTGATGAGAGTTATTTGCGGCATGCACTGCTTACTCAGTCGACCCCAATTAGAGATTTAACCTAGCGCTTTTAAGATTTGTTGGAGTATAATTAACTTTCAGAGCCGCAAGCTCTGATTTTTTGTGTATGAGGGGAAAAGAATCTGTTTATATAGGTCTTGGTTATGGAGGTTGTGGGGGTGGAGCTGCCGAAACCGCAGAAGAATGGGGAATGGTTGCCTTAAAAGATGGCAGAGTTGGTTGGATAAAAAATACCTCGAGAGGCCAATCAGAAATGACTTATAAAAGAATAGCAGCCGGAGATTTTCTTCCCCATGAGAGGATACCTGTATGTGGTATATCTGAAAGAGAGTGTGAATTAGTGCCTCCAAGTGAGATAGACCACTTGCTTTAGAAAAGTAAAAGAGCTATAAATTGTTAGAGTATTTTGGGGTGTTGACACAACCTGATTCTTGTATATAATTACCCTTAAGCCTAATTTTTTAGGTTATCCCGGCATCGCCCGGGTGTTTTCATGTCACCGGCTAAGTGTCGGGGACTAATTAAAGATACCCTCATGGCTCAAAGGAGAAATTTTGGAAAACTGGAAAAAGATCTGCCAAAAATGGATCTGTCGTTGATTCAAAAAGAATCATGGAACTGGTTTTTAGAAGAAGGGATAGCCCACGAGCTTAAAGAAATTTCCCCTATCGATGATTTTACAGGCAAAAATTGGCAGCTTGTGTTGTCTGAGCCAAGTTTGGAACCAACTACTATTACTCCTAAATTTGCCCGCGAAAAAGGACTCACCTATTCTTCCCCATTTAAGATAGTTGCCACGTTAATTAACAAAAAAACAGGTGAGGAAGTTGCTCAAGAAGTATATCTTGGAGACATCCCCCAAATGACAACTGCTGGGACTTTCATAATTTCTGGAATTGAAAGAGCAGTTATTAATCAATTAGTTCGCTCCCCTGGAGTTTATTTTGCTGGCGGAATGGACAATACAACTGGAAGAATGTTGTATATGGCAGAAGTCAGACCACTTCATGGTTCATGGCTTGAATTTGAAGTTTCCAAAAATGATGTTATTTCAGCAAGAATCGACAAAAGAAGAAAAGTAAACGCTATTACCTTCCTTCGGGCAATGGGAGTTGCTTCAGATCATGAAATTAAAGAAATCTTTGGGGCAGTGGACACTCACAAAGACCACCAATATATTAATAAATCCATTTCCAAAGATCCAACCAAAACTAAAGAAGAAGCGTTAATCGAAATTTACAAAAAGATGCGACCTGGAGAACCAGCACTTTTGGAGAATGCTCAAGGATTATTTGATTCTTTGTTTACTGACGCCCGAAGATATGATCTTGGTAAAGTTGGAAGATATAAAATAAATAAAAGATTAGGATTGGAAGTTGCTAACGAACCACAAAATTGGGTCTTGACTCGCGAAGATGTTGTTGCAGCTTTAAAATATCTTATTGGCTTGCAAAACGGTAATGGTAGAATTGATGATATTGATCATCTTGCTAATAGACGTCTAAGACGCGTTGGTGAGCTTGTAGCAACCCATGCTTTCCGAGTAGGACTATTAAGACTTGAGCGCTCTGTTAAGGAAAAAATGAGCTTAATTTCTCCAGACGACAAACCACAACCATCAATTTTAATTAATGCCAGACCATTAATTGCTGCTTTAAATGAATTTTACAGAACCAGCCAACTATCTCAGATTTTAGATGATACCAATCCTCTATCTGAAATTGACAACTTACGCCGTGTTACTGTGCTGGGACCAGGTGGAATCAATCGCGAGAGAGCTTCCTTCTCAATCAGAGACGTTGGTTCATCTCAATATGGAAGAATTGATCCTGTGAGAAGTCCTGAGGGACCAAACATTGGATTGGTTACCTATTTAGCACTCTATGCCAGAATCAATGAATTTGGATTTATTGAATCTCCCTATAAGGTCGTTGAAAAGATAAAGTCTGGAAATAAAGTAAAAGCAAAGGTAACCGATCAAACTATCTATGTAACGGCTGACGATGAGGAAGAAATGCACATTACCCACTCAGGAGTAGAAGTGGATAAAAATGGTTTTATTACCTCAACTCGTGTTCCCTTAAGATTTAAAGGAACTTTCGTTGAAGGAACACCAGAATTAGTAGATTTAATTGATATTACTCCAAGACAGGTCTTTGGAGCTTCTGCTTCACTTATCCCTTTCTTGTCTCACGATGAAGGTAACCGTGCTTTGATGGGAAGTAACATGCAATGTCAGGCAGTTCCACTAGTGAGTCCAGTAGCTCCCGTAGTTGGAACTGGTATGGAAGGTATTATTGCTTCTGCCATGGGTAGAGTAGTTAAATCTGAGTTTGATGGCGTAATTGAATACGCTGACGCAAACAGAGTTGAGATTAAACTTGATAAGAAGCTTGAAGGTGAGCCAGTTGGTGACTATGAAGTGATGGAGGCAGGTAAAAAAGTTGCTTACCACATTACCAAGTTTTTACGAACTGCTCAATCCACAGCTTACAACCAAAAGGTGAAGGTAGTTGAAGGTCAAAGAGTTAAAAAAGGCGATTTGCTTATTGATGGCCCTGCTTCTGACAATGGGGAATTGGCTTTGGGAACAAATTTAGTCGTTGCCTACACTTCTTTTATGGGATATGGGTTTGAAGATGCTATTTTGATTTCCGATAAATTAGTAAAAGATGATTTGCTTACCTCAATCCACATTAAAGAATATACAGCTGATGTTGTTGAAACAAAGCTGGGATCTGAAGAAGTAACTGCTGACATACCAAACGTAGGAGAGCTGGAACTTGCCAATTTGGATGAAGGTGGAATAGTCGTCATCGGAGCAGAAGTCGGACCAAATGACATTTTGGTCGGAAAAATTGCACCAAAGGGAGAAACAGAATTAACTGCAGAAGAAAGACTTTTGCGAGCCATATTTGGTGAAAAAGCCAGAGAAGTACGCGATACTTCACTTCGTGTTCCCCATGGAGAAGAAGGAATAGTTACTGAAGTAAATATTTTAGATCGTGCTAAAGGTGATGACTTGGGACCTGGAGTCATTAAGTCCATTGTTGTTAAAGTTGCCCAAATCAGAAAAGTAATGGTTGGAGACAAAATTGCCGGACGACATGGAAACAAAGGAGTTATTGCTAAAATCATGCCGGCTGCTGATATGCCTTACTTAGAAGATGGAACACCTGTGGATATTATTATCTCCCCTCTTTCAGTTCTTGCTCGTATGAACTTGGGACAGCTTTTGGAATGTCATTTGGGTTGGGCACTCAGGAAGAATGGGGAAACTGGCGCACTTCCAGTTTTTGATCCAATTCCAGAAAGCATAGTTTTTGAAGAATTGGGCAAAGCAGGATTACCAACCTCTGGTAAAGCTAGGCTCATTGATGGAAGAAATGGTGAAAAATTTAAAGAAGACACAGTTGTTGGTATTGGTTACATCATGAAGTTAAAGCACATGGTAGAGGACAAGACCCATGCCCGATCAACTGGACCTTATTCCTTAGTTACTCAACAACCACTTGGTGGAAAAGCCCAAATGGGTGGACAAAGACTGGGAGAAATGGAAGTTTGGGCACTGGAAGCACATCGAGCATCCCATACATTACAAGAAATGTTGACCATTAAATCAGATGATATTGTTGGTCGTGCGCAAGCCTTTGGAGCAATTGTTAAAGGTGAACCAATCCCAGAAGCTAAAGTACCAGAATCATTTAAAGTTTTGGTGAGGGAACTTAATTCATTGGGTTTGGGAATTTATGCAGAAGGCGTCATTAAAAAGGCTAGCGATGAAGTGGAATCTGAGGGTATTGTACCTTCTGAAGTGGTTGCTTTAAACGAACTAGTGGCAGCAGGTCCCGCAGCAATGGAAGAAATTGAGGTAAGTAACTAACTATGACAAACAATAACATACCAACCGACACATTATTGGATTTGCGAAATCTTGAGGATTTCAAAGCTTTAAAAATCAGACTTGCTTCTCCTGAAGAGATCAGAGCCTGGTCACATGGCGAAGTTACCAAGCCTGAAACCATTAATTACCGAACTCTCAAGCCTGAAAAAGATGGCCTTTTTGACGAGCGAATCTTTGGACCTACCAAAGATTGGGAATGTTACTGTGGAAAGTACAAGAGAATCAGGTATAAAGGTGTTGTTTGTGATAAATGTGGAGTAGAAGTAACTGAGGCCAGAGTTAGAAGAGAAAGAATGGGTCACATTTCTCTTGCAGCTCCTGTTGTTCACGTCTGGTTCTTTAAAGGTGCTCCATCAAAAATCTCACTTTTACTTGATTTGGCTCCAAGAGCTGTAGAACAGGTAGTTTATTTTGCTAGATACTTAGTTATTGGTACTGATGAAGCCAAAAGAACCGACGCAATCAAAAAACTTATCTTGGCCAAAGAAGAAAAAATGGCTGAAATTAGACAAGCTTATACAGATCGCAAGGACCTATTGACCAAGGACGCAGACGTCAGACGCGAAAAAACTCAAGGCAAAATTAAAGACAAAGAGCAAGCAGGACTTGCAGTTTCTGAAATTGACCTTGATGCCAGAAAGAAACAAACCGCCCTTTCTGAAGAAGAAAGAATGACAATTGAAAGAACTGAAGAGCTGTTTGACAAACTTATTGGTTTGGCAAAAGGTATTAAGATGTTGGGCTTTTTATCAGAAGAAGAATATGACGAACTTTCCTCATACGATGCTTCAGACTTTATTGAAGTGAAAATGGGAGCAGAAGCGATTCTTTCTGTAATTGAAAAGCTTGATTTGGAAACAATTAGAACTGAAATTAGAAAAGAACTAGAAGAAACTGACACCAAAAGTGCCAAATTTATAAAACTTACCAAGAGACTAAAGATTGTTGACGGTATGGCCTCTGCTAAAGTGCATGCAGCTTGGACAATATTACGCGTTTTGCCAGTATTGCCTCCAGACTTGCGACCAATGGTTCAGCTGTCAGGTGGAAGATTCGCCACTTCTGATTTAAACGACCTTTACAGAAGAGTGATCAATAGAAACAATCGTTTGAAGCATCTTATTTCTCTTGGGGCTCCAGAAATCATTTTGAGAAATGAAAAGAGAATGTTACAAGAAGCAGTTGATTCCTTGATTGATGCCTCTCAAAGGAAAGCAACCAGAAGGGGACGTGGAAAACAAACACTTCGATCACTTTCAGACATGTTGAGAGGAAAACAAGGACGATTCAGACAGAACTTATTGGGTAAACGCGTGGATTATTCAGGTCGATCAGTTATTATTGTTGGACCAGAATTGAAACTTACTCAATGCGGACTTCCAAAAGAAATGGCACTGGAGATGTTTAAGCCGTTTGTGCTTCGGGAAATGATAGTTCGTGGTGTTGCACCAAACGTAAAGTCTGCCAAGAATATGTTAGAAAGGCGTCCTGCAGAAGTTTTTGATATTTTGGAAGAAATAACCAAAAATCACCCAGTACTTTTGAATCGTGCACCGACCCTTCACAAACTGGGTATTCAAGCTTTCTATCCAATTTTAATTGAAGGAAACGCTATCCGCGTTCATCCAGCAGTCTGCGGAGCATTCAATGCTGATTTTGACGGAGATCAAATGGCAGTACATATTCCTTTGTCAGCAAAGGCAATTGAAGAAGCTAAGACTCTTATTATGTCTGACAAAAACTTACTTCGAGTTGCTGATGGCTCACCTATCACTTCCCCATCCTCTAAAGAAATGGCCTTGGGAGTTTATTTCTTGACTGCAGACGATCCAAGAATGACAACCAGTAACGTTCAATTCTCAGATACTGCAGAAGCAATACAGGCTTATCAGTCTCAAAAAATAGACCTTAAGCAAATTATTAGCGTCAGAGTTAAGGGTGAAATGATTGCTACCACTATTGGAAGGATCATGTTTAATGAAGTATTGCCAGAAGCTTTTGGATTTGTTAACCAATCAGTTAATTCCTCCCTTATTAAAGAAATAGTCACTAAGTCTTTCACGATGGTTTCTGAAGACCAGGTTGTCAGACTTATTGACGACATTAAAGACTTAGGATTTATTGGTGGAACCATGAGTGGGTTGTCATTTGGTGTCACTGACGCCCAGATCTTACCTGGTAAAGATAAAATTATTAATGAGGCCAACCAAAGAGTCTCAGAAATTGAGGAAAACTTTGCTCAAGGTCTTATTACAGTTGAAGAGAAAAGAAGACTTACCCAAGAAGTTTGGATCGAAACAACTGAGGAAATTGCCGACAAGACTTGGGAAATTATTGAACCAACCGGATCAATTAGAGTTGTTATTGACGCTAAAGTCGGACGTACATCCCGCGATCAAATTAAACAGCTTGCTGGTATGCGAGGCTTGGTTACTGATCCAACTGGAAAGATTGTTGAACTTCCAATCAAATCTAACTTCCGTGAAGGCCTTTCAGTATTTGAATACGTAGCTTCAGGTCGTGGATCACGAAAAGGATTAACAGATTCAGCTATTAAGACTGCTGATGCTGGATATCTAACCCGCCGACTAGTGGACGTTACTCACGATATGTTAGTCAGGGTTGAAGACTGCGGAGTTAAAGAAGGGTTAGAAATAAAAAGAAATGTTCGAACACCAGCTTTTGCCAGACGAATATTTGGCCGATTTGCAGCAGAAGATGTAAAGACACAAACTGGAGAAGTATTAGTCAAAAAAGGAGACTTTATTGATGAAGACATGTCCAAACTCATCGAAACTGCAGATGTTGCCTCGGTAGTTGTGAGATCGCCACTTACTTGTTGGACAAAATATGGCGTCTGTCAAAAATGTTATGGCTGGGATCTTTCTGATAAAAAGATTATTCAAATTGGTGTTCCAGCAGGTGTTATTGCAGCTCAATCCATTGGAGAACCTGGAACTCAGTTAACCCTGCGAACAAAACATTCAGGAGGAGTCATTGGTGTTGACGTTACTCAAGGATTGCCTCGCGTTGAAGAGTTATTTGAAGCTCGTGTTCCAAAGATTCTTTCTCCCCTAACTGAAATTGATGGAAAAGTAAGTGTTACCGAAACTGAAGTAGGTTGGAAAGTGACTATTAAAGCAGTAGACAAGAGTAAAGAAGAAAGAGAATATGTAATACCAAAAGCATCTAAATTAATAGTTGAAGAAGGCCAATTGGTGGCAATTGGAACACAACTTGCTTCAGGGTCACTGGACATTAAAGAGGTCCTTATTGTTAGTGGCCTCAAAGCTGCTCAAGAATACTTGGTTAATGAGTTACAAGCTGTTTATGAATCTCAAGGAATACCAATAAATGACAAACATTTTGAAGTCATAATTCGCAAAATGACTGATGAAGTTAAAGTTTCAAATGCAGGGGATACATCATTCTTACCTGGAGACATTGTTGATAAAGCTAAGTTTGAAGAAGAAAATGAGCAAGTAAAGGCTGACGGCAAGAAACTTGCATCTGGAAAGCAAATTATCTCAGGTATCACAAAAAGAGCTTTACATACAGACAGTTGGTTGTCAGCAGCATCTTTTGAACAGACAACTGATATCTTAACTGATGCCTCCCTTAGGGGAAGAGTTGATCGACTACTTGGTTTGAAAGAAAATGTCATCATAGGTAGACTTATACCTGTCTCACCTGATAGGATCAATGTCTAAAGTAATTTAAAAAATATGCCTACAGCATCACAATTAGTTCGAAAAGGACGAAAACCAAAGGTCGCAAAAGCAAAAGCCACAGCTCTTAAAAGATGGTTTAATGCCAAAGATAGAAAGTTTAAAGTCTTAAGCGCTCCCTTTAAAAGAGGGGTAGTTTTGGCTGTCCGAACGATGACACCAAGGAAGCCTAATTCAGCTTTACGAAAGGTAGCTCGTGTCAGACTGTCAAATAAACAAGAAATTACAGCTTATATTCCAGGAGAAGGTCATAATATTGCTGAACACGCAGTAGTTTTAGTTAGAAGTGGAAAAGTAAAAGATCTTTCAGGAGTTAGATATAAAATTGTTAGAGGAAAATTTGGAGCCGATGGAGTTGTTGGCAGAAAGACAGGGAGAAGTAGATATGGTTCTAAAGCTCAAGAAGGAGGAGCACCAGCTGTTAAAGCAGCCTAAAAACAAAATAATATGCCAAGAAGAGGAGCACCACCAGCAAAAATAATTCAGCCAGATCCATTATATGGAGATCAAATGGTGACAAAATTAATCAATAGATCCATGCGAGATGGTAAAAAAAGCGTAGCTCAAACACAGATTTATAAAGCTTTTGAAATCATTAAAGAAAAGACAAAAGAAGATCCAATGGTTATTTTTGGCCAAGCATTGGATGCCATCAGGCCAACCATGGAAGTCAGAAGTAGAAGAGTTGGAGGAGCTGCATACCAAGTCCCAATGCCTGTAAGGGGAATACGAAAAGATTCTTTGGCAATCAGATGGCTAATTGAATTTTCCAGAAAAAGAAGTAACTCCGAATTTCATACTTTTGCTGAAAAATTAGCAGCAGAAATTATAGAAGCAGCAAAAGGTGATGGAGCATCTGTCAAGAAAAGACAAGACATGGAACGAAGTGCAGAAAGTAACAAGGCTTTCAGTCACTTCCGATGGTGATAGAAAAAAATCTATTATATCTTTACTTCTTGTAATCTTCGGTATATTATTAATTAATGTCCAACACTGGTAGGTGTATTGAATGTGGTATTTCTGGTTTGAGGTGGAATAAGCGCTACTGTAGTGAAGAATGCAAACTAAAGTGTAAAATAAACAAAATACAGCTGATGTGCTCTGGTTGTGGCAAAGAGTTTGAACAATTCCGTTGGTTTAAAAGAAAAACTAACTACTGTAGCACAGAATGTTACAGAAGTTCTACAAAACTAAAGGAAAAGAGGAGTTGTAAAGTGTGTGCCAAAGAGTTTTGGGCAAAGAACTTCCATGTTATTAAAGGTTTTGGAATTTATTGTAGTAGAGAGTGTCAATTTAAAGATTATCCCAAAAGAATAAGAAAAAATTGTGAATTTTGTGGAAAGTTCTTTAGTGTTCAACCTTCGATTCAAAATAAAAGAAATCATTGTAATAAAAAATGTTTTGATGATTCAATGAGAGACTATGTTACCTGTAATTGTCGAAATTGTCATGTAGACTTTGAAATTCCCCGATGGGAATTAAATAGAGGTAGGGGGACATTTTGTAAATATAAATGTTTTATTGAATTTCAAGGAGAAACCTACATAGAGGGAAAGGTTAGGAAAATACTAGAAAAAATGAAAGTTGAATTTATACAAGAAGCAAAATTTAATCGTTTTAGGATTGATTTTCTTGTTGGTAAAGTTGCTATTGAATGTGACGGAGAGTATTGGCATCAAAGTGAATATGCAAAAGATAGAGATTCAAGAAAAGACAAATTATTAGCAAGTTTAGGTTATAAAATCGTTAGATTAGCAGGAAAGAAAATAAATAATTCTTCAGAAAATACTTTGCAGAAATTAATAGAAAAAGCTCTATCTTATTCTTCTAAGACCAAATTAATAAATCCTGAGATGAACTGATTATCGGTCGGATTGGCAATTTGCATTAAGCTATATTTCCATCTTCGACCATTTTTCTTAAGTGTTATTGTGACTGCTCTTTCGAGTGGATAGTATTCTTCATCAGAAAAAACTACTTCTGTTACTATGATTTTCGTTGTTTTTCCAACAAAATCTGTGGACATAATGTAACACCCGTGGGTTTGGGTCTCGATTAAGCAATCATCATCTAGTTTGGCAAAAATAGCATCCCATTTTTCCTCAGTGTGAGACTGGATTTTGTCCAATAAGGTTTGAATATCTTCAACACTTTCAAATTTAAACCAATTATCAATCTCGCTCATTTTTATTGGATTATACTCTAGAGAAACTTCTTAAATGTGACTTTACCTATAAGTTGTTCTAAGTAACTTCTGGGGAGGATTAATATTGTCTAAAAAATCACTTAAATAATCATGATCTTTCACTATTTTAATAATTGGGAAATCCCATTCTTCAGCTTCTCTGTCAGCCTCCATAAATATCATGAATCCATCTTTTGAATTCTCCAAAATCTCCCCGTTCTGAAAAATTATTTTACTAACTAAAACTATTGGGTGTGTGACAGTAGATTCAACGTCTTCCCAGTTGCTTATTTCAAGATAAAAGTGGGTGGTTTCGTCAACTAAGACAACAAGTGATTTATTTATTAGATCTATCACCTTTGCTCCATTATCTTCAGAGAACAGTCTGAATTCTTGGATGAATTCACTTGTTGTTCCTAAGCTCTCTATTTTGATCGTTCTTTCTACCATTTTAATTTCCGATCTGTATGATATCATGGTCGCACAATGAGTGAAGAACGGTTTTCTCCATTTGGTATAAATTCAAAAAATGTTGTATCTATGGATGAATTAGTCAGAAGTGATGTTTTAGGGAGGCCTGCTAACCCAGAACCATGGGGAATATATAGAAAAAATGACGAATCGATGGGATTTTTGGGTATGTCAGAGTATGTACCTTTTTCTGAGCTTACTGCAATTCAAAGACTATGGAGAGAGTCTAAAAACTTAGGCATAAAAGCAGTTGGTGGAATTTTTTATTTCTATGAAAGAAGTGAAGGAAATTTAGCTGAAATTAATCATCAAGTTAGAGTTATATTACCAATCGACTTTGCTATTAACTTAGATATTCAAGCTGGTTCGTGGATCGCAGAGCAGCAACAAAAGTTGGCTCAAAATTATGCTACACCTGCATGGTCGTTTGGAGTTACAAATAAACTTTTCAGTGAGGATGAATTAACTAAAATAGCAACTCTTGCTCACAATGACATGCCAGAAGGAGTTTTGTATTTTGCTGGTGATCAACAAGATGTATTGGATCACAGTTTGACCGATAAATTCTTGTTTTTGTCGATATTGATAGAAAGGGAATCACGAGTCAACAATTTGCTGATCTGAGTCAAAAAATAGATAGTCCATTTTGGGTTGGTACAACAACTCGTGGTTATCATCTTATTTTTCCTCACATATTCAGTAATTCCTCAATGGAAACCAGACTAGAACCAAAATTAGCTTCGAAAGCTGGCTTAATTTTAGATGCATTAGGTTTCACTCCTGATCTGAGAAATAGTTTGCATATTTGTGAAACTATGGAGGCAGTGATTAGAGTTTCAGCTCGTCTTGAAAAAGATGAGAAGCCACCCACACTTGAGGCGGCTGTTTGGGGAAACAATGTCAAAAGAATGGGGGCTGAAAGCACTAACGATGACAATTTCCAGAGCCTCATTTATCAGATCATGGAGATGTTCGATGACTAGCGTTGATAAAGATAGTCAATCAAGATATAATTGGTGTCTGGAAGCTTCTAGTGCTTCTATTTTTTTGTAAAATAATAACATGGCAGGACAAGTAACAAAGAAAAAATCAGCAATTGTCTCAACGGTCACTAAAGATCGTTTAGTTTCATATGAAAAGATCCGAAATATCGGCATTATTGCCCATATTGATGCTGGAAAAACAACCACAACGGAACGTATACTTTTTGAAACTGGAAAGACCTACAAACACGGATCAGGTGACGACGGAACAACAGTCACTGACTGGATGGATCAGGAGCGGGAGAGAGGAATTACTATCGTTTCTGCTGCCATAACTACCTTCTGGGATTTGCAGACTGATTCTTCTGTTGAAAATGGTCATTACCGCGTCAATATTATTGATACCCCAGGCCACATTGATTTTACAGCTGAAGTTGAGCGTTCCTTGAGAGTATTGGATGGAGCAGTTATGGTTTTTGACGGCCGAACTGGAGTTGAGTCACAATCTGAAACTGTTTGGAGACAAGCCAATAAATATAATGTTCCCCGAATTTGTGTATTAAATAAATTAAACCTTATTGGCGCTGACTTTGAAGGAGCTATCAAATCTATTCACGAACGCCTTGGTGCAAATGCTCAACCAATTCAACTTCCAGTTGGATTTGAACATGAACTTCATGGAGTAGTTGACCTTATCAAAATGAAAGCCTTTACTTACAAAGATATTGAAGACAATCACCTAACCGAAGAAGAAATTCCCTCAGATATGGTGGATATGGCAAATCAATACAGAGAAGAATTAATTGAAAAAGTTGCCGAGTATGATGATGACACGCTTAATAAATATTTGGAAGGCCAAGACTTAACCGAGGCTGATATTAAACGCGCAATTAGAAAAGGTGTTATTTCTGGTAAATTCTTCCCAATCTTGGGTGGAGATAACCGCATGGTAACTGTTAGAACTTTACTTGATGCAGTTGTTGAATATCTTCCCTCCCCTGTTGATCTTCCCCTAGTTGAAGGAACAGATCCACGAACAAATGAAAAGATAAGTCGAGAAAGAAATAACGAAGCTCCGCTTTCAGCATTAGCTTTCAAAGTTATGACCGACCCACACGTTGGCCGACTTGTTTTTGTGCGTATTTATTCAGGAACTATTAAAGCTGGTGAGACTGTTTACAATCCAACCAGAAAAACTTCAGAAAGAGTTGGAAAGCTTGTTTTGATGCATGCAGATCAAAGGGAGTTGGTTGAAGAAGCATATTCTGGAGAAATTGTGGCAGTAGTAGGGTTTAGAGAAACTACTACTGGTGACTCTTTATCGGAACAAAAGACACCAATAGTTCTGGAATCTATTTCTTTTCCAGAACCAGTTATTTCGCTTGCTATCGAACCGGCTACAAAAACTGATCAAGAGAAAATGGGCCTAGCACTAAATAAACTTTCTGATGAGGATCCAACCTTCAGAATTAAAAGTAACCAAGAAACTGGCCAAACAATTATCTCTGGCATGGGAGAGTTGCAACTTGAAATTTTGGTTGACCGTATGCGACGTGAATTCAATGTTGTTGCTTCAACTGGTAACCCCCAAGTTGCTTACAAAGAAACAATTAAAAAACCAGCGACAGGAGAAGGAAAGTACATTCGTCAAACTGGAGGAAGGGGCCAATATGGCCACTGTTTGGTTAGAATTGAACCAAAAGCCCGTGGAGAAGGTGTTGAATTTGTCTCAGAAATTAAAGGTGGAGCAATCCCCCAATCATTTATTCCAGCTATTGAAAAGGGAGTACGGGAAAAACTTGAAAATGGAATTCTGGCAGGTTACCCGTTAACTGACGTCAAAGTTGCAGTTTATGACGGGAGCTTCCACGATGTTGATTCATCCGAAATGTCCTTTAAGATCGCCGGATCCATGGCAGTTGAAGATGCTGCAAAGCATGCTGACATGGTAGTACTTGAACCAATTGTAAAAATTGAAGTTTCAACACCAGCAGAATATGTTGGAGATGTTATTGGATCTTTGTCTTCAAAACGTGCACAAATTCAAGGAACAGAAGACAGGGGTGGTATGACCATTGTTAATGGTATGGCACCACTTGGAGAATTATCCGGTTACACCACAGCTGTTAGATCTATGACCCAAGGACGAGCCACTCCTTACATTGAACCGTCTCACTATGATGAAGTTCCTGCAAACGTTCAAGCCGCACTTGTTGCAAAGAAGTTGGGAACTCCAGTAGTTAGATAAATTGGGTGTTGACACTCTTAATTAGCCTCCTTATAATACATTCACAAGGCTAGAGATGGCCTTTTCCTTTTGCCTCTAGATTTTAAGGGGCAAAGTAAAGTAAAATACAAACACAAATGGCAGCATTTAACAGAACAAAACCACACGTAAATATCGGAACCATCGGTCACGTTGATCATGGTAAAACAACCCTTACTTCAGCAATCACTACCGTTTTGGCTAAAAAAGGTTTAGCAACAGCTAAAGCTTATGGCGATATTGATTCAGCTCCAGAAGAAAGACAACGAGGAGTTACAATTAATCTTTCCCACCAAGAATACGAAACTGAAAAAAGGCACTATGCTCACATTGACGCTCCAGGTCACGCAGATTACATCAAGAACATGATTACAGGAGCTGCTCAAATGGATGGAGCCATCTTGGTAGTTTCTGCAGTAGATGGACCAATGCCACAAACCAGGGAACACGTTATTTTGGCACGCCAAGTAAATGTCCCAGCACTTGTCGTTTTCTTAAACAAATGTGACATGGTTGATGACCCAGAAATCATCGACTTAGTTGAAGCAGATGTACGAGACTTACTTAAGAAATATGAATACCCAGGAGACACAGTTCCAGTTATTCGTGGATCTGCTCTTAAAGCTACTGAAGGTGATCCAGAAGCAGAAAAGCAAATTTTGGCTCTTATGGATGCAGTTGATTCCTTCATCCCAGATCCAGTAAGAGAAACTGACAAGCCTTTCCTTATGCCAGTTGAGGATGTGTTCTCAATTAAAGGCCGTGGAACTGTAGTTACCGGTAGAGTTGAGCGAGGACACTTGAAGATAAATGAAAATATTGAAATTGTTGGTATCAGACCAACCAAAGCAACAGTTGTTACTGGCATTGAAATGTTTAGAAAATCTCTTGATGAAGCTCAAGCTGGAGACAATGCAGGACTTCTTTTGCGAGGAATTGAAAAAGACGATGTTGAGCGCGGTCAAGTTTTGGCTAAAGCTGGCTCAATTACTCCTCACACTGAATTTGACGCAGAAGTTTATATTTTGAGCAAAGAAGAAGGTGGAAGACACACACCATTCTTCACCGGCTACAAACCTCAGTTCTTTATTAGAACTGCTGATGTTACTGGAGATGTTTCTCTACCGGAAGGAATTGAAATGGTCATGCCAGGAGACAACGCTAAAATGA
>ERZ1292625.2426-Hain-H41-01um-R1-2426-length-17283-cov-4_pt1 | contig 17283 bp, 20 predicted proteins | sample MGYA00564400_ERZ1292625 | MGnify/ENA primary metagenome ERZ1292625 (study PRJEB36523, sample SAMEA6512639) | groundwater metagenome | collected 2019-01-08 | study: AquaDiva: Metagenomics assemblies of 32 groundwater samples
TCTCAAGAGAAGTAGTTACAAGTGACGGCGATACAAGGCGAGTACGTGAAGTTATCATCGATAAAGTAAGAAAAATGATAAAAACACTGGGGACCATCGGCTTTAAATCCGGTGTTTTGAAAGAAGTTCAGAGATGCTTTTTTATGGATGATTTTGATCGAAAAATAAATATAGTTGGAAATTATGTTGGAATGAATAATTGCATTCTAGAAGTCGTTTTTGATCAACGTCATAAACCAAAATATGTCGTACCAAGAGCAGGAAAACCCGAGGACTTTGTCAGCAAAACGACCGGTACAAATTATGTAGAAAAATATTCGTTCGAACATCCGCTAGTAGCCAGTTTCATGAAATGGATGTTGCAAGTGTATGGAACGGAGGAATTGAGAGATCATTTCTTGAAATTAATTTCTTCGTTATTAAACAGGGGATCAGGGGATCAGTTAATCAATATTTTTACTGGTTGTGGTTCAAATTCGAAATCTTCTATACAAGAGACTTTGAAGAGAGCTTTTGGCGAATATGCTATAAATCTCAGTGTTGACGCTTTTTCATCAAAAGGAAGAGGCTCAGGTCCGAGTCCAGAACTCGCCCAGATTGGCGGTGCACTTTTGATTTTAACAAATGAACCAGAAGATGATGAACAGTGGAAAGCAGGATTATTGAAGCGAATTTCAGGTGGAGATAGTTTTTATGCGAGAAATTGTAATGAAAATGGCGGAACAGTAAAGAATGAGGCTAAATTAATCATCTTTTGCAATAATGTTCCGGAAGTTAGTTCGACGGGCTTTGCAATGCGGCGACGTTTGAGGATTATTCCACACAACTCAAAATGGGTTTACGATGCTCCGAAAGACGAAAGTGAACAATTTAGCAAAAGAAAATTTTTAAGAGATGACGATTTCGAACAGAAACATCCAGAAATGGCCCATGCGCTAATCTGGGTGGCAGTTCAGTATTTCCCGAAATATTGTACGGAAAAGCTCAAAGTACCCCAGATTATCCTTGAAGAAACGGATAAATATTGGCGAAATACAGATTATTACATGATGTTCATCGACACAAATTTGAACGAATCGAAAGATGGAAAAGTCGATTTTGATCGTGTTTATAATATTTTTTCGAATTGGTATCACAACACAAATCCAAATGACGGTATTCCGAAGAAAATGACCGTTAAAAGGGAATTGACCGATCGGCTGGGAGAATTAATCCCGATCGATAAATACGGGAAGGTTATGGGATGGGAAGGATGGCAAATTGATGAGATGAAATCTTTCAAAGCTCGAGGTGGTGCTGCATCGGATGACATTTGAGCTATTCTAAAAACGACTTTTCGTGAGATTTTGAAAAAATCGACTTTTCGTGAGATTTTGAAAAAATCGACTTTTCGTGAGATTTTGAAAAAATCGAATAATAAAAAAAGTGTTGGAAGTAAAAATGCAACATTTAATCTCGACACGCAGAATTACCCCGATTCTGACGATAAATAATTATCGCGGTGTGAAATCTAAAATTCTTCCAGTCAAATGCACATGTGGAAGCAATGGCAATTGCCATTGGATCTTTTTGCGGCTAGTGTTTGTGTAGTTGCACTTTTAATGATTTTGGGTAGTGATTCGGATGGTTAAAGTAAATCCATTCTAAAATCGAATAATAAAAACAGTGTTAGGAGTAAAAATGCCAGATTGTCCTATTTGTCTCGAACAAGGCGAAATTCTTGTCGAAATAGCATGTCCGTCAAAACATTCATTCCACGCTGCCTGTATTGAGGCTTGGATGGAGAATAATAATACTTGTCCTTATTGTAGACAAAATATTAAAGTGGAACGAAAAATTGCCAGTGTTGATGAATTTTTCAAGATTTTAGATAAATATCATAATGGAGTAATAAATGAGAACATTGACGGTTATATTAACGATTTTCCGTTAGATTGGAAAATAGAATGTTTGAAACGAGATGTTAGAGTTTTTGAATTCATTACAGATAAGACAGTTCAACTATGTCGCGCAGCTGTTGAAAAAGATGGATTTTTATTAAAATTTGTCCCAGAAGAATTGAAAACACCAGAACTCTGCCGCATAGCTGTGGGAAAACATGGAACAACGCTGTTCTATGTCCCAGAAGAATTGAAAACGCCCGAATTATGCCTCATAACAGTGAAGAAATTTGGATATTCTCTGCGCTATGTCCCAGATAGTTTGAAAACACCAGAACTATGCCGCTTAGCTGTGGGAAAACATGGGAGTGCTCTGTTATATGTCCCAGAAGAATTGAAAACACCAGAACTATGCCGCTTATCTGTAGAGAAACACGGTGATTCATTATCCAGCGTACCAGATCACCTGAAAACGCCCGAATTATGTCGCTTAGCTATAGAAAAATGTAGTTGGGCATTACAATATATTCCAGATCATCTGAAAACACCAGAACTTTGCTGCTTATCTGTGGCGAAGAATGGATCCTCACTGGGATTTATTCCAGAATATATGAGAATGCCAGAATATTGTCGTCTGGCTGTTGAAAACGATGGATATTCATTAAACTATGTTCCAGAAGAGATGAAAACACCAGAATTGTACCGCTTAGCTGTGGCGACCAATGGATATGCAATAAAATATGTTCCAGATGAACTAATAACACCAGAATTCATCGAAAATTTAGTCAGAAATGGTCATGCAATGGATTTTATTCCGAAAGAGTTCAAAACTCGAGAATTTTGTCTTAACTTGACGAAAATTAATCGCAAATATATTCAATTTATACCGGAGAAATTTAGAACATTGAAGTTTTATCTGGAAGCAGCCCGTCAAAATCGGGAAGTGATAACGCACATTCCGCAAAAGTTTAGAAATGAAGTGAAAAGTTTGCTCGACTGAGAGAAAAACGGTCAGATATAAAAAACTAAAAAGAAAAATGTCATTAGACTTAGTTGAAAACATTGACGAAATAGAATGCAGTATTTGCTGGCAAAATGGGGGACTTTTAGTCGAGAGTAAATGTCCTTCAAAACATTCGTTCCACTCTGCCTGTCTTGAGGCTTGGTTGAAGAATAATTATACATGCCCTTATTGCAGTCAGATAGTAAATTTTGAAATTAATACTGTTGAACAATTTTTCGATTTTTTGAGAAGAATCAGAAGAATTGACAAAGTAGCCATCAAAGCTCTTAATAGATTTTCGAAAGAAATGCAATTTCAATGCATAGTGAAAAATGTATATCTATTTCGTTTTTTAACAGTAAAGTCAAAGTCTCCAGAATTATGCCGTTATGCTGTTGAAAACGACCCATATCAATTGGGGTTTGTTCCTGACAATTTGAAAACTCCTTTACTCTGTCGCTTAGCCGTGGCTCAATCCGGATATGCGCTGCGCTATGTTCCAGAAAGGCTCAAAACACCAGAAATGTATCACTTAGCTGTTGCGAACCATGGTAATTCTCTTGAATATTTTCCTGATCATATGAAAACACCAGAATTATGCCGCTTAGCCGTGGAGAATTACGGATATGCGTTAAAATATGTTCCAGAACAGCTGAAAACACCAGAATTATGTCGTATAGCAGTTGGAAAAAGTGAATATGCGCTAGAATATGTTCCCGATCAGCTGAAAACACCAGAATTATACTGCTTAGCTGCGAAGAATTACGGGTGGGCATTACAATTTATTCCCGATAGTTTCAAAACGCCCGAAATATGTCGCTTGGCTGTAGCTCAATCTGGATCTTCATTAGAATATGTTCCAGATAATATGAAAACACCGGAATTGTGCCACTTGGCCTTCGAGAGTTATGATTTTGCATTGAACCATGTTCCCGATCGTTTCAGAACACCAGAATTTTTCGAATATTTAGTAAAACATGGATACGCAATGAAATTTATTCCAGACGAGATAAGAACGAAAGAATTTTGTTTAAACTTGATGAAAATTAATGGTGAATATGTTCATTATTTACCGAAGAAGTATAAAACGTTGAAGTTTTATCTAGAAGCAGCCCGTCAAAATCGGTATTTAATTTCTTTCCTTCCAGAAAATTTTAAACGTGAAATAGAAGATTTGATCTAAAAACGATCTATTTTAACGAATTTTTCCGAAAATTAATGTCGAAAAGATCGATTCCTTTAGCCTTAAGGAAATTAGTTTGGAACACTTATATAGGAAAACACAAAGGTACCGCAAAGTGCCAGTGCTGTAATCACGAAGAGATACAGCAGTTAGGATTTCATGCTGGGCATGTCATTCCATTTTCAAGAGGAGGTACAACTTCAATCGAAAATCTTCGCCCAATTTGTGAGTCTTGTAATAAAAGTATGGGATTTCGAGATATGAGAGAGTTCATGGCAACCCACAGTCTCGGTATCGATCTCGTATGTTTGCTATCATTGACCAGGAAAGAAGCAGAATTGTTTTTCGCAACACCAAAAATATAAAAAAACAATAAAAATGACAATCTCGGAGAGACGTAGACGTACTCGACATATATCAATTCCCCATTCCAGCCGGGGAAACGATAGTGATTCTGTTTTAGAAAATAACTTTCCGTTGAAAGAGTACATAACAAGGCTCAAAGAAAACCCATATATTACAGTTGATAAACTTCCAGTCGAATTTCTTCAAGTCATATCAAAAATCAAAAGTGGCGACGAATCTCGATTGATTGAAAATGAAATTATTAATGCATTTTCAAATATTCGACCAATTCCAGGGACGATATCCGGTCTAGTTAAGGCTTGTCTTTTTGCAAACTCAGAAGAATCGTGTTTTTTGAATTCAGTAGATCTAAATTATGAAAGTTTATGGTATCCGACAAAAATAGTCGATGTTGACAATTCAAAAATTTATACAATTGGAGATGAAAACTCAAAACAAATTATAGTTTATACTGGTGATTCCAAAAAGTCTGTCAAATTAGATAGTAGTTTATCGCAGGCTGATCCGGCAAATATCAAGTATGTTTATTTTGATAATGGTAAATTCATTTCATATGAGCAGAAGAAGCCACGAAAATCAATGACAATTATATTGATTGCTGTTGCAGCAATCATCATTATTCTTTTCATTATTGCAACACGTCTCAAATATTAAGTAAAAATTTCGGAGCATGTGATGGCTCGTTTTTGGTTCAGAGAATAATCTTTATCGGAATCAGAAAGAGAACTGAAAAGTCTGGTATTTAACATATCCTGTTTATGATTTTTCGAACAATAAACATATCGTTCGATCATTAATTCTTCTAATTTTCCAATTTTAGCATTAATTTCTAAATTTAGAACTATCTTATCTAAAAAAACTCCGAGTTTATCATCTAATGTTCTCAAAATGTATAAATTCTTATCGTATTTAGAACCGCGACTACCCGTTCCTTTATCGATATTTCTTAAAATAGAATTAGAAGAGATATAATTTAGCAAGGGATTTATTTCTTTACAATTTAATAAAATGAAACTATGATATTTTGGCACTCTAGGAAGTGCATAATACGAACTTACTAACCGGTTTACATTATCGATCGAAAAGTCTCGGGTTAAACCCCCCAATTTTTCGCCGAATTGAAGGAGACCTTCTCCATGATAATAATTTGTCGTTCCCAAAAGATAGTTCGAAATTGCGGAGAGTTCAGATAACGCCATTGTACCACCCATGTGACACCCTTCTGCAATGAAAAGATTACATCTGACGTTGGAAGCAACAAAACAACCGACAAACTCGGATATTGAGACGTGTGGGGAAAGTCCTGTCCAACATCCCACTCTAACACCGCCACTGTGCCCATAATATAGAATAGTAGAAAAAGACATATTGCTTACGTAATTTAATGATTGTTGCAATTGACTTTTCGTCTCTTCTCGATAACTTTCAACTTTTCGAATAAGTTTTCCAGAATATGTCATTTTATGTTTTTGCGTGGTGCCATGATAAACACCGTTTTTCGCGGAGCGAATATTGGGTCCTATTCTGATAAGCCAATAATTTGGAACAGAAGATTTCAATTCGGCCTTCAACTTGGATAATGAATTTTTTGATTCGATAAATGAAATTATCAACATTTTTAATGATGACATATCATTTTTAATGTCAAAATAATAGAAATCTCATTTTTGAGAAAATGTTGAAAATCTCATTTCTCTCGGATTTTTGAAAAATCTCATTTCTCTCGGATTTTTGAAAAATCTCATTTCTCTCGGAAATGAAAAATCTCAAATAAAAAAATCATCATATTTATACTCGAACGCTCTACCGCCTTCCATCACGCTTCCCGGTACAAAATTTATTGCATCTGCGCAATTTTCAACAGCTAAGCGACATAATTCCAATGTTTTCAACTTTCTTGGAACATGCTCCAATGCAAGTCCGGAACGACTCACGGCTAAGTGGTACAGTTCTGGTGTTCTAAATTTCCACGGCACAGAACATATCGTCGTCCCGTCTTTTTCCACAGCTAAGCGACATAGCTCTTCAGTTGGATCATCGAGAAAAAATATAAAACTAGGTTTTCTTTCTATACATTGTATTTTCCAATCCGTGGAAAAATCATTGGCGCATTTCGCGACGGAAAAATATATTTTATCCTCGTCCTCGTCGCCATTGCCAAATTGATACTTCTCCAAAAGTTCGAAAAATTCGTCAACACTCTTGAATGTTGGAAGTGTGTTTTGCGACATGATATGAAAACACCATATTTTTGTTTTTTGATTCGATTTCGAAAAGTTTTACATTTGCAAAAACATCGATTTTTCAATTATTTCATCCGGAATATCGAATTCAATCAAAAAATGACCTTTTCCATTTTTCATTGTTGAATTGACTGCTGTGCAATAATATTTTTCACAAAAAAGCGATATTATTTTTTCCAGATCGAATTCTTCGCCGTATTCGAAGGATATATCTAGATCTGTTCCTATTCCTCCAGAAACAACAGTTTGTTTTGCCAGAGAATCGGAAACAAGCGAAATAAAATATCCTTCCGGATCGATCTCGTAATGAAAAGAACAAGTTTTATTGTTCCAATCTATTTGTACATCGCTAACCTTAAATCCCGGTGCGTCGATGACTCCGTCAAACTCTTCGAAAGTAAATTTCTTATTTTCGCGCCAAGGGTCGAGTTCGTCAAATCTCATTTTAGCGGATGAAAGTCATTTTTATGAAAAGTTTTTAATTTACATATCGTTTTTTGGATTGTGGCAGGGACTCAGAAGCAGAAGCGAGTAGTCTCGGGGAAGATGCAGGTGGTCATCGGGTCGAGATCATCGTCGGCGGCACTGACGCTTACGGCACTTGCGACCATCGCGTTGTCGGCGTTCTCTGCGAGAGTCTCAGCGACGATGTTCGGAACTTCGATGTTTGGGGCGTTGCGGTGGCGGATTCTGGACCTGAACATCTTTGTCGAGGTGTTGTTGTCGTGGCACCAGACAATTGCGCCGAGGCGACGAGAAGCCCTGTCGGGGTGCGTATGCGGGTGGTTCCGCCCGACGATGCGAGTGAAAATCATCAACTTGCGCTCTTCACAGTTGATGAAATCTTCCATGGTCGGAGGCAGTGGGCGCAGATCGGGGCGGTAGCAGACGTAAAAAGTCTTCTTCTCCATTGCGGAAATCTCTTGGAGAAAGATAATTTTTTGATTTTAAAATCAATTTTGTTTATTTTCGGATTTTTTTCAGAAAGCAGCAATCTTGCGATCTGCCCACTCGACGAACGAATCGTGCAGAGCGGCATCGTTCTCGATGTAGTCAGCGATGATTTCGCAGGGTATTTCGATCCTGCGCTGGTTGTACGAACTTATCTCGACGCGTCGCAGCAGTCTGGCGAAGATTTTACAACGCTCAGATTCGGCGTGATACTCTGGATTGTCACCGAGTATCACGCTTATCTCGATGAGATTTACCAGAATAACTGGATAGTGATTGAAAATGAACTTCTCAAAGGAATTGCTACGGGTAGACAGATTTCCACCGATGTTGCGCCACGAGATGTACTTTTGGACCATGTCGAACAACTCGGCAAAATTCTCGTGATCCAGTTCCCGCTCGAGAATCAATTGACTCAGTCCCGCCCGGATCTGGGCGAAGAGATGACGAACTTCGTCGAGCGAAAGCATCTTGAAGATAGATAATTCTGTAATTTTTTAACATTTTTGATTTAATATCGGATTCGATCCGATATTAAATCACCGGAAAGTATTCAACTGCATGACCGGTGTCAATCATCGATTTATTTATTGGACATTTGCTGAATCGATAAATCTTGCCCAATAGACGCCCATATTTTTCCTCCTTATAAAAACGAATCAAGACAATTTTATGAAAAACGAGAGATTTGAGAAATTCTCCTGCCTCTCTTCCCCCTGCATCTTTTAATTCTGGGGCATTTATGCCTGCCAGACGCAATTTAAAATCATAAAACCAACAAAAGATTCTGAGACGGACAGTAACGGTGTCTCCATCATAGACATCTGTGATATATCCTATTTTCCAACATTTATTGAAACTCCATTTCTTAAAAATTGTCATTTGATGGTCAAAAATGTGTTTTTAGTTTCATTTTTGGCTTTCAGCCGGAAATATAATTTGTTTCAATTATATTTTTGACTCAAACTCAAAAAATGAAAAATCCAAAATCTCGAAAAAATGTGATTTCTGAAAAATGAAAAATCAAAAATTCAAAAAATTCGTTTTTACGAAAGTTTGACAATTTCGACTATTTTATCCCACTTTACCCCATCAAAAACGAATGTTTTAGTAAATGTTCGTTCTTTCGAATATTCAATTTCTATGGTTAAAACAAAAACGCCATCAATCCGCAATTTCTCAAAATTACGTTCGACGAGAGAAATAGACATGCTTACAGTACCCCTAAAACTCGTGTCTGTCATGATTTTTACGAAGTTTTCTTTACTATCATCAACTTTACCGTCAATAATCAGATCCCCGACAATATAATGTAATGCGCCGTACGAAACTTTTATTTTGATGATTCCTTTCTTCTCCATTTTTATATCTTGATAAGACGATTAAATCCAGTGCCAGGACCAATGTTACCACCTCCTTTCTCGTAATCTATAATCTTCTGAATTATCTCATTTCTATTTTCTTCACTCAAATCATCCAACTTCAAAAAATAGTCGTTCAAAAACAGAATTAGTTTATTTTCTGGAAAAAATGTTTTAGCAAGAGAATAAATTCTATCATCAAAAGGTTTAAATTGAGATGATGTTACGCCAATGTAAAGAAGTTCAGCTATTATTCTGTCGGAAAAAGTCTGAAGAAAAGGAACGCAAAGAAACGCCACATTCTTGATGTTCAAAATCGCTGAATGTCGAGTCGGGTTTGATGGCATTCTGATCATTTCTAAAACATATCTCTCATCTTTTTCTCGAAGAAAATCTGTTATAATATTATCATTTGAGTCGCCTCTGTTCCTCTTTTGGATATATCTCGTGTATATGTACCATACCTTATAAAGTTGGTACGAACTCAGTGAATCCAAAAACATTCTGTCAAATTCTGGAAATAACCCACGATGTATCTCCTTAATTTGACGTTCTATCTTCATAAGTATCAAATCTTGCTGGTATTTTCCACATTTTGCACAATATTTATTTGGAAATTCATTTCGGATCAGACAATTGTGGTGAATTTTGATCTGCCTACAACATGACAAAACGAGCAATTGGCCATCTTTTCCACAAACAAAACAGATCTCGGACATTTTTTAATCAAATTTTTATTTAATTTCCGTTTCCAGTAATTCCTCTCCAACTTTTTCCCAGTTCAGCCTAGGAATAAACAAATCGTCACAACTAACCTCATAAACTGTCGCTTTTCTGCTCTTATACCATTTTGAACACTCTCGCCAATGACTCTTTCGAATTAAATCAATTCCATCAACCAAATGTATGATTGTCGGATATTCAGAACGAAGACCTCTTCCGACGCACTGCTCTAACCGGCTCAAACTTTTGATTGATACACACAAAACTACAAGATCGATTCTTACACCGCCAAAGTCCAGGCAGGCAGCTTCTTGATCAAACCCTGTTCCGAGTTTAGAAATATTTCCGATCAAAATTCGAGCATCATTATAATTCGTTTGAGTACCCGACATTGTCGCTACTATTTCTGGTTTCATTAATTCAGATAATGCTAAAACATGGTCGTTTCTTTCGGTGAGAAAAAGAATTTTCTTTTCTTTAAATCTTCTCGTTATTGTCAATAAAATATTGTTTCTTTCTTTATCTTTAGTGTATTTATCGATTAAATCAGGCCAATTTATGGATCCATCTTGATCTCGTTTTATTGTCAACTCAATTTCTGTCATTAATTTGAACACGGTAAATGGCTTTTCAGAAATTCTATGCACGACAGATTCGCCATCGATGAGATCATAAATTATTTGATCCATTCCATCCTTTCTATCCGGTGTTGCAGTTTCTAAAATTATATATTTTGGTGTAAATTTCAAAAATATAGATGGAGCAGTTGGTGTACAAAAACAATGAGCTTCATCCACGATTAAGGTACCTATTGTTGAAACGATCTCTTCGGGAATTTTATGAACTCTTGTCCCCATACAAAGGATAATATTTTGATTTTCATAAGCACCTTCGCCAACGGTCCAAATTGAACCATCAGTGTTATCTCTAAAAGTTTTTTCCCATTGTACCCCTAAATTTGATCGATGATATAAAACACAAACACGAAGCCCTATCGTAACCGATAAGTAGGCTCCTAAAACCGTTTTACCGAATCCAGTGCAAAGTGCCAAAAGTACAGTTCTTGTTTTATTTAAATGTTCTAATGCTTCGTCGATAACTTCTTCTTGATTCTTTCTCAAATTACCCTTGAAGGTCAGTTTTGCTTCAGCATATTCTAAATCATCATTTGGAAAATCCTTCGTTAAGGCTCTTCCATAGGTGAATGGAAGAAACACGTGTTTGGCATCATCTGAAACACTGTAAAATTTAACGATTGTTTCAGAACCTCCCCCGCCGAATCGCTGTTTCTTCTTCAGATAGAAGGAAGATTCTTTCACTATATTCAAATCTTTTTGGATTTGTTTTGCTTCTGTCTTGGACAATTTTGAGAGTTCAACTTTTATCGACATCGTTAAAAATAACCATTTCAAGATTAAAATAATCGTTTTTACAAAAGATAATGAATAAACAATTGAACATTCAAGATATGATAATTTTTTTAACGAAGGTATCGGAGATAAAAGAGGGAAGTACATTATCTATTCGTACAATGACAATTGTGGACCACGAAACGTGGCATTCTTCAATTGGAAGATGGTGGTATTCCGAAGGTAGAGAACAACTTTGCGATGAACTTTATAAATATGTTTCTCAAGCAATTCTAAATTTGATTTTGAGTAATGACTCTTTGCTTACGGAAGTTCTTTATAAATCACTCGATGGATTGAAAGCTCTTCAAATAACCTACAAAGACGACATAAATGTGAAAGATTTTTTAATATTTTTATCTAGTACAATCGAAAATTATAGAATTAAAACAAATCGATTGGCATTTGGAGTGATCGCGAGAAGAAGTCTCGTCAATTGGGATGCCACACACCCAGTTCCTTAAAAACGAGATCGGAAACTTCGTCGTCAACGTTCGGATCTAATTTTAAACATTCAAAACTACAATAGCATCCTGACCATCCGCAATTTCGAATTGGTCTGCGTATGGCCCAATGTTTATACATTATTCTTTTTCTACAAATAAAACACGAACCTCCGAACCATTCATCTGGGATATAATCTTCGTCATATTCGTGTTCGTCACAAACTTCGAATTCGCAACATAACAACATTCTCGAATCTCCGTTTATTGGACCGTATTTTCTGTTCAGATATTCGTCATCGAATTCTTCACCCCAAAGAAGGGCTCGCGCTTTTAATGGCATGCATGAGACGAAAAAAATGACATCTTCTTTCTCTGATTCTAAATTTTGGTAATCTAAAATTAATTTATCAACGGTATTTTCGACTAAATATTTTTCTGGAAATGTTTCCGATTGTGTCTCCGCTGCTTCGCCCCGGTCGTTTGACCCTTCCCTCTTAATCAGATGAACTGGCGGTTCCGCGAAAGGTTTTCGTAAACTTAAAATATATCTCGCAGAAACCGGGTCTTCGAAATTATCGATGTCAATGTTGTCATCGTTAAATGAAGGGGCGAAATCTAGAAATCTTACCAATGAGAGAGATGTTTTACAGTAAGTGATCAGCTCTTCTGGGCGTACTTTTTCGAATATTTTAGAAATGTCGTCGCTCGAAATATATTTATTATTTATCTGTTCACAAAAAAGTTGAGAATCTGCTTCATAAAAATGATCGTAACTCTTCGAATTGTTCAAAAGTTCTGCCATGAGAATGTCTTTTTCTGATTTTTTCATGTAGTTGACATTCAATCGAATATAGCCGCCCCTAATTACGTCCGCATTTTCAGATGTTACCATTGCTTGAAGAATTAATTCCATTTTTATGTTGTTGGAATGTTTTTTAGAATCATTTATCTGAAATGTTTTCATTTATCTGAAATGTTCTCAATTATCCTCCGCAGCTACGCGGCGTAATTCTGGTGTTTTAAACTTTTCTGGAACATAATCTAATGCATGTCCAGAATAAGCCACGGCTAAGCGGCATAGTTCTGGTGTTATCAGATTTTCTGGAATGAATTTTAACATATTTCCATAATTCGCCACGGCTACGCGGCATAGTTCTGATGTTTTCATTTGATCGGGAACATATTCTAGCATATATCCATCTTTCTCCACGGCTAAGCGGCATAATTCAAGCGTTTTCAGATTTTCTGGAATATATTTAAGCGCGGAGCTATTTTCGATGACAGCTAAGTGGCACATTTCTGGTGTTATCAGATTTTCTGGAACGTAGCGCAACGCCGTCCAATCTTTTTTCACAACTAAGCAGCATAATTCTGGAGTTTTATCCTTATCTTTTATAAATTTAAACTCGCTTAAAAATTTCGTTTCACGATGTTTTACAACAAAATAAGCCGCGCCAACGCCGGTAATGGAGGCGATTCCGAGAAAACTCGCAAGACTTAACATTTCTAAATCGATTTTTATGTCTGTAGTTTTAATTTTTACTTCATTTTTATCGATTTTGAAATGTGGGCTATCGCCGCGCGATTTTGACGGACTGCCTCCAGATAAAACTTCAATTTCTATACTTCTTCGGCAAATATTTTACATATTCACTATTAATTTTCGTCAAGCTTAAACAAAAATCATATGTTTTGAGATTTTCTGGAATATAATTCATCGCGTATCCATCTCTAACTAAATCGCTGACGAATTCTGGTGTTTTCATATGATCGGGAACGAATTGCAATGCAAATCCATTATTTTCCACAGCTAAGCGGCATAATTCTGGTATCTTTGCTATTAAATATTCTAAAAGGAATACATCTTTCTTTATACACTCAATCTGCAGTTCTGGCGAAAAACTATTAAGTGTATTAATAAGATTTCTATCCATATCTCTGATTCTCCGATAATATTCAAAAAATTGTTCGATCGTATTAATTTCACATTTTATTTCTTGTCTGCAATAAGGACATGCAGTACTATTCACCAACCAAGCCTTAATACAGGCTCTGTGGGCAAAGTGATGCAAAGGGCACCCATAATCGATAAGAACACCGCCTTTTGCGCTGCAATTACCGTCTTCTTTACAACAAATACTGTTTTCTGTCTCTTCAACCATTTTTTTGTGATCTTTTGTTTTTGAATTCATTTATCCAAAATGTTTCATTTATCCAAAATGTTTCATTTATCCATTTTATCGACCGATAACTCCGACCTTTTCAAAAAGATAATCGTCCCGGACAGGGGTTTCATCGGTGTCAATCATGTTATAATATACTTTTCCGCAAAAATAGACGGTATCTCCCTCTATTGAGCCGCACGACCCGCGATAATCTATTTCTTTTTCTGTAAAAAACAAATCGCTTGAAACAGGGAGATTTAGGCCAGTTACAGCCTTGTAATTATCTAAAAGAATTTTAATGGGAATATTACCGGTGCTACCGATGGTTCTTTCGAATAAAATATCAAAGAAAATCATTCCTTCATCGATTTTTCCGGCCCCTTCGATAATTTTCATCTCATTTCGATAAAATAGTCGAAAAATGGCACATCCGGCGACATTTGTTCCCATAAAAAACACATCATCATCTTTTGATTTTGCGAAGAAAGACCGCATTTATAACGATTGTTTTTATTTTAGTTGTCAATTTTCTTTATTAAGCTATCATCTTTATCGAAGAGAGTTTGATATCCATCATCGACTCTTCTCGCGATGAGTTCATAATGTATTTCATTAACCATTACGACGATCACGCAAGAATAGTCCCTTTTCACTTTTGGTATGAAAAAGGGGAAAAGTTTACCGTCAACTAGGGATAATCCATAAATATTTATTCCGATCATTATTCCAACCAATTCGAAAACTTCTTGTCCGACATAATCTCGTGATCGAAACAATTTTCTTATTCCGTTGATAGAAAAATCGTGATTCGAACCGACCATCTCCACATTATTTGTAGAATAATCTTGCAATGGAGTAGAATTATAAATTGTCTCGGTCAAATCGTCGGCAAGGCTCTCGCGAAATCGTCTTGCGACTGATTTTCTGGCACTATAATTATTATTTTCTTGATAAGGACCATGAAAACCTTTCATGATGGCGTGGAAAAAGCAGGATCCATCTCCGATACATCCCACTCTGACTAAATTGTCTTCACAAAATGAGCATGAAATAGATTCCACGTCATCGTCTCGTAAAATCATCGTTTATCTTACAAAAAATGTTTTTATCATCGATTTTAGTCTTATTCGATCAAATCTTCTATTTCGTATCTAAATTTTTCTGGAATGTACGCGATAGCTCCACGATTTTGACGGGCTGCTTCCAGATAAAACTTCATTGTTTTATACGTCTTCGGTAAATATCGAATGTATTCGCCATTAACTTTCGCCAAGGTAAGACAAAAATCTCGAGTTTTGAACTCTTTCGGAACACGTTTCATCGCATATCCATCTTTTACTAATTCGATGACGAATTCTGGTGTTTTGAAATCTTTTGGTACATAATACAATGCAATTTGATCTTTCTCCACGGCTAAGCGGCATAATTCTGGTGTTATTAAATTTTTCGGAACAATATCAATTGAACATCCATTGATTTTAACCGCTAAGCGGCATAATTCTGGTGTTTTCATATGTTCTGGGACGCTGTTAAGCGCAAATCCATAATTAGCCACGGCTAAGCGGCATAATTCTGGTGTTTTCATATGTTCCGGGACAAATTGAAGCGCACTTCCATGATTTTCAACAGCTAAGCGGCATAGTTCTGGTGTCTTTACGGTTATATATTTTAAGAAATGTGGACATTTCTTAATGCATTCTATTTGCAGTTCTATCGAAAAATTATTTAGAGCTTCGGTAATCTCATCATTTAATTCCTCATCTATATAATAATATCCAAAACTTTTAGCTATATCCTTAAACTTCTTAATTCCAAGTTTAAAACTAAGAAGTTTAAAAAAATCATTCACATTCTTAAATTTATGTTTTATTTTCTGACTACAATAAGGACATGTAGAATTATTCTTCAACCATGCCTCAAGACATGCCGCATGAAATGTGTGTTTTGATGGACATTCACTTTCGATAAGTTCTAGCCCATCTTGCCAGCAAATAATGCATTCTATCTCATCCGAGCCTTCAAGACTTTTAGCCGAGTTTAACTCCATTTTTTTCTTCTGAACTGTTTTTTTGATTCACTTTTAGTGTTTTTTGATTCACTTTTAGTGTTTCACTTTTTGATTTTATTTATCTTAAAAAGTTCGTCAAAAGGTAAAAATTTACGTACATAATCATGGGTCTTTCTTGCCAATTTATCTAATTTTTCTGTTACCAAGTGATCTGGAATAAAGTAAAATGCATAATTGTATCTCTCTACCATAAAAATACAAAATTCTGGTGTTTTCAGACGATCGGGAACAAAACTCATTGCCATTCCATCTTTCTCCACAGCTAAGCGGCAAAGCGAGGTCGTTTTCAATTCTTCTGGAACATATTGTAACGCACAAGCAGATTTGTTCACGATCAAGTGGCATAGTTCTGGTGTTTTCAGATGATTGGGGACAAATGTCATTGAAAATTCATCTTTCTCCACGGCTAAGCGGCATAATTCTGATGTTATCAACTTTCTTGGAACATGGAGCAATGCCCATCCCTTTTTCTCGACTGCTAGTTGACATAATTCTGGTGTTTTCAAACTATCGGGAACATATTTTAATGCACATCCATCTTTTTCCACGGCTAAGCTGCAGAGCGATTGCGTTTTCAACTCTTCTGGAACATATCGCAATGCATATCCATAGCTCTCCACAGCAACATGACATAACTCGGGCGTCTTAACGGTAAAATATTTTAACATCTTTACGTTATTCTTCACGCACTTCATCAGCAATTCTATCGAAAAACTATTAAGAGCTTCGGTGATTATCTGCTCAATTTCAGGTTTTATGTTTTGACTGCAATAAGCACATTTATCATTAACCTCTAGCCAAACCTGAATTGCGGCTTGGTTAGAGATATTATCAGATTGACTAAAACCAGTTGAAAGTTTGAGCTGATCTTGACGGCAAATTTTGCATTCTATCTTCTGAGACATTTTTACGATGAAAAGTGTTTTTTTTTGGATTTGATTTTATTGAAATCATGAAACATGAATCATGAAATCATCGTCATTTCTGGTCCAACGTAATCCATCGAATTTGTCGAAATAGATCCGAGATAGTACATATATAAAACATATGAAAGTAGAACTATAGCCATGGTTTGCAGCGAGCTCTTCGCATGTTTCGCAACTGAAAGCCATTCACGAGAGACCCAGATATCCAGCAATGATAAAAGATTTAATATCATTGCTACTACTACGATTAAAATAAATCGTGATTTGTCGCCGCGATAATCTTTATTTATCCACGCCAAAAGGGGCAAAACAATAATTAATCCAAGACTCAAATAGTTTATCTTAAACATATCCTCTTCTACCTCTACCGAAATCGCTGGAATATGACTGAATCCTATAAAAAACACGAGATATGGGATAATTAAAATTATCCATCCCAAAATTCCTGTTTGATATAATTTTAACAGAATAATGATAAGCGACCACAATAAAGCGGCTCCAATATAGAATCCCTGTATTACTTTGATTTTAACCGATGAATAAGTTCTTTGTTTGGATG
>ERZ1292625.2428-Hain-H41-01um-R1-2428-length-17273-cov-12_pt1 | contig 17273 bp, 17 predicted proteins | sample MGYA00564400_ERZ1292625 | MGnify/ENA primary metagenome ERZ1292625 (study PRJEB36523, sample SAMEA6512639) | groundwater metagenome | collected 2019-01-08 | study: AquaDiva: Metagenomics assemblies of 32 groundwater samples
TGTTGGCTCATTATATTCAAAGACATTTACTTGAGCAACACGTATCACGTGATTATCAAGTTTATATCCTTTTTGAACAACTTCACAAACTTTATGGTCTTCTTCTTTTTTATCAGTCGGTATTGCCTTTATTGATTGGTGAATATTAGGGTCAAAATTCTCACCTGCCTCGCCTATCGGTTTTACTCCATATTCTTCAAAGATTGTATTTATTTGAGTATAAATATGTTCAACTCCCCTTCTCCAACTTTCATCTACTTTTTCCCAAGCTTCTTTGTTTGAAAACGCCATATTAAAACTGTCTAAAACACTCAAAAAACTAAAAAGAATACGCTCGCGCACTGCTTCTGAAAAATTTATTTTTCTATCTTCTTCTTGTTTTTTATAATTGGTAAATTCTGCTCGCTCTTTTTGCCAGCCAGTCAAATATTCTTCTTTCTCAGTCTTGCACGCTTTTAAATCAACCCTCAATTTTTTAAGGGTTTTCTTTAAATCTTCCTCTCCGTTTTCATTAAATTCAAATTCAAGAACTTCAGATTCGTTTTTTTCTTCCGTTGGTTCCGAAACTTCAGATTTTTCTTCTTCATTATCTGCCATAAATATATATTATCATAAATCTAATAAAAATAATGTTTTTAAGGGGTTTGCCGAGTGACGACGAGGCAATTTCAGGATTTTTTAAGCTTCAAAAAATCCGTACCGACAAAAACATTATTCTTGATTTTTATTTTTAAAAACACAACTAACTAACGTTTGCTCCATTGTGGGGCTTTTCTTGCCTTTTTAAGTCCGAATTTTCTTCGCTCTTTAGCCCTTCCATCACGCTTTAAAAATCCTAATGTTTTTAATTTTGCGCGAAGTTCGCCATCTGATTCCACTAAAGCTCTAGTAAGCCCATGGCGTACTGCTTCAGATTGAGAGTGAATTCCACCTCCAGAAACTCTTGCTTCAATGCTCCATTTTGACCCAGGCTTACCCTTAGTAATCGGGTCTGTAATCAAGCGACGCTGTTCTTCTGTTTTAAAATAATCTTTTGCATCTTTTCCATTTACAACAAAACTTGTTTTAGCAGATTCATAAATACGAACTCTGGCCGTAGAAGTTTTTCTTCTGCCTATTGCTTCAATATATTTTTCCCCGCCTGCCTGCCCGACACGCTGACGCGAGTCATATGGGCGAGCATCAGCTATGCTGAAAGCATTGCGGGCAGGTTTTGTTGTTGTTTTGTTGTCATCTATCATAATATTATTCATTAATTTTCTATTTTTAAATTTTTCATCATTTCTCTTCTTATTTTATTTCCTGGAAGCATTTGAAAAACAGCGTGCTTTAATAATTCACTCATTCCTTTTTTTTCAACAGTTTCTGTACCTTTTAATAGACGAAGTCCTCCTCTGTGACCTGAATATCTTTTATGGACAATGCTGTCTAATTTTTTTGCCGTTATTTTAATTTTTGATACATTTATAACTTTAACTGGAACGCCAGAATAAACATTTCTTTCAAATGTTACTTTTGTTTTACCCATCAAAGACATTGCTGCCACGGAAGCCACTCTTCCTAGTGTCATATCTTGCGCGTCTATTATTTTTGTATCATTTTTTACCATATATTTTTATCCGCCTAAATTTTAAATATTTTTTCTTTTTTATTATTCTACTTAATTTTTGTAAAAAATTTTGGCGGATGAATTAAAATAATTATTTTCTAAACAAATTCAATAATTGCCATTTTGGCTCCATCTGACTTTCTAACTCCCATTTTTATAATTCTGGTGTATCCTCCTTTTTTATCTTTATATTTAGGCGCAATAACATCAAAAAGTTTTTTTACTTCTTTCTTGCGATTTGAAAGTTTTGAAACTATCAACTTTTTACTTTCCAGATTATTTCTTTTTGCGGAAGTTATAATCTTTTCAATAAAAGGTCGCAATTCTTTTGCTTTTGGCTCAGTTGTTTTTATTTTTTCTCGTATAATTAAGTTAAGCGCTAAAGAATTAATCAAAGCATTTCTTTGATTCTTCCTTCTACCAAATTTTCTTTTAGAATTATGATGTCGCATATATTATAAAATTATTCTTTCAAATTAAGACCAAACTTGCCAAGCACTTTTTTAATTTCAGCAATCCCCTTTTCTCCCATGCCTTCAACCTCAAGCAAATCTTCTCGCTTCTTTCTAGCTAGACCCCCAAGAGTTCTAATGTTTGCAAAAGTAAGAGCGTTTAAAGTCCTTGTTGAAAGTTCAAGATTGTCTATACGAGTTTTTAAAACATCAATAAAACTATCTTCTTTCTTTTCATTTTCCTCTTTTTTATCTTCAATTTTTACAACTTTTTTATCAATAATTAATTCTTCTTCAGGCTCTATATAATCAACAATGGCCTTCAGCTGATTAATCATTATTTCAATAGAATTTGAAAGAGCTTCGCGGGGAGTCAATGTGCCATCTGTTTCTATCACTATTCTTAAACGATTATGGTTAGTTTTTTCGCCAACACGCATATTTTCAACTTCATAAGAAACCCTGCGAACTGGAGTAAATATAGCGTCAACAGCAATAGTGCCTATGTCAACTTTTTCTTTTCGTAAAACTTCTTTCGGAACAAAACCAAGGCCTTTTTCAAGTCTCATTTCAATATTTAAATTTATTTTTCCTGTAATTTCTGCAATATAAAGTTCTGGATTTAATATTTCAACTTGTCCGCCAATTTTTATGTCTCCGGCAGTAACCTGTTTTGGACCCTTAACTAATAAATTAACTGTTTGAGGTTCATCAGAAATCATTTTAAAATGAGTCTTTTTTAAATTTAAAATAATCGCGATTACGTCTTCTTTGACTCCATCTATGGTTGCAAATTCATGAGAAACACCGTCTATTTTTATCGATACTACACTAGTACCCGGTAAAGAAGAAAGAATTATTCTTCTAAGACTATTTCCTAAAGTATGACCATATCCAGGATATAAACCATCTATTTCAAATATTCCCTTGTTGCCTTCTTCTAAAACTACACGAGGCTTTGAAGGCATAATTATTTTATATTCAGGCATATTTTTATATAAAAATTACTGTTAGTTTTAATAATACTTGTCCCGCTAACAGCGGGGAATAAATAATAATGTTAACGACTATAAAATTCTAAGACGACATTTAAATCAAGAAAAGTTTCTGTATTTTTGGGCTTATCTAAAATTTTTCCTTCAATCTTTGCAATATCAAATGAAATCCAATCCGGCGCTTTATATTCTTTTAATCTTTCAGCTAAATTATCAAAAATTTTCTTTGCCTTTGATCCTTCACGAATTTTTATAATATCTCCAATTTTAACCTGATATGAAGGAATAGTAACCCTACGGTCATTTACTAAAAAGTGCCCATGAGAAACCATCTGTCTGGCTGCGCGGCGGCTATTTCCTAAACCCATGCGATAAACAACATTATCCAGACGTGACTCAAGTTCTTCATGAAATTTTTCAGCTGTACGGGCGCCTTTTACCAGAAAAGCTTTTTTCACATAATTTGAAAGTTGTCTTTCGGTTATACCATAAGAAAATCGGATTTTTTGTTTTTCATTAAGCTGAGTTCCATATTCTGAAAGGGCTTTTGGACGACGAGCGCCTGGCTTAAAACTTGCGGCTGCAACAGTAAATTTATTAGTCTGACATTTATCGAAGACTCCTGCGCCTAATCTTTTACAAATTTTAAATTTTGGTTTTGATATCATGTTTTAAAAAAAAATTATACTCTTCTTGGTTTCTTTGGTTTTGGACCATTATGCGGTACAGGAGTAACATCTTTTATGGAAGTGATTTCAATTCCATAAGCCATAAAAGCCCTAATTGCGGGTTCACGGCCAGAACCAACGCCTTTTACAATAACATCAGCATCTTTTACTCCAAGCGTGATTGCTTTATTTCCAATAACATCACCAACTTTTGAAGCGGCAAAAGGAGTTCCCTTTTTTGCTCCTCTAAAACCCATAGCTCCAGCGCTAGATGCAAATAATACGTTACCTTTCTTGTCAGAAAATAAAATTTTAGTATTGTTGAAAGTAGCGTCAATATGAATAATGCCAGAACTTATTTTCTTTTTAGGAAGCCTGGATGAAATTGCTTTTACTTCTTCCGCTTTTTTAATTTCTGTATTTGATTCTTTTGTAATTTTTGTTTTTCCCATTTTTATCCGCCTAAATTTTTTAATAATACTTTAACACTTTACCCACCTTATTTTTTCAAAAAAATTTTGGTGGATAAAATTAATTATGTTTTGCTTTCTTTTCTTTTACCTGATGCCATTGTTTTTCGAACATTTCCCCTTATAGTTCTTGAATTGGTCTTAGTTCTTTGCCCGCGTACCGGCAATCTTCTCATATGGCGAACACCTTTATATGCCTTTATGTCTTTTAGTCTTTTTATATTAGCAGAAACTTCTCTCTTTAAATTTCCTTCTATATTCATTCCTTCTATAATTGCGCGTATTTTATTTTCTTCATCAGGAATTAAATCTTTGGCATGTTTGCCGCGCTCTATGCCAACTTTATCTAGAATTTTACGAGCAGATGAAATACCTATGCCGTATATATAAGTTAAGCCAATCTCAAGTCTCTTTTCATCTGGTACTGTTATTCCAAGAATTCTCATAAATTATTGTTTTTGTTTGTGTTTGGGATTTGAACAAATAATCCTTAAATGCCTTTGGCGTTTAATCATTTTACATTTATCACAAATTTTTTTGACTGATGCTTTTATTTTCATAAAAATAGTTCTACCCAAAACAAAACAAAAACAAAGGGGAAACCCTTATTTTTAAATGTTTATAATCTTTTTAAACTGTACTTTCCATAATACACCATTATCAAAAAATTTACAACCTTTTTACAATTCTTCCTTTTCCGCCATATGGATCTAATACCACTTCAACAGAATCTCCAATTAAAACCTTAATTCGGTGCATTCTCATTTTTCCCGAAAGATATGCAAGAATTTCTCTATCATCTCCGTTTGCTCTCTCTTGAGAGCCGGCAGGTTCTAATTTTACCTTAAATAAAGTACTAGGCAACGCTTCGGTAACAAAACCGCGCACTGTTAATATTTTTTCGTTTTTTGGATCACTCATTAAGATACCTAATCCTACTAAATTTATAACTTTAAGTCAACTCAAAATAAGTTTTCAAAATTTTCTTTACTTGTCGACGCGGCAGGTTGACAAGTTTTTCTATTTTGGATAATTTACGATAACTTTTATGTTTTTGCTTTTTTCTGGAAAAGATAATTTCCAGATTGGCCTAATAGACAATGAAGCTGAATCTATATTTTGATACTGGGATAATATTTGATTAAAATCTTTTTTATTTTTACCCGGAAGCTCAGAAACTAATTTTGTTGAGTCAAATTTATAAACAACTTTTTGTACGCCATAAATATTAAAATCTATGCTTGTCACATCATTAAAAATGATGCCTTCCTTATTAGAAAGAGCAAATGTTAAATCTTTAATATTTGATATATAAACTTCACTTCCATCATAATCTGGAATAAAAAATTCAACAATTTTTTTGGTTAATTTCTTTTCATTAAAAATAAATCCATAAAGCGTGCCTTGAACATTGATTGTTATAGATCCATCTGGAGACGTTGGACTAATATCACTGTCATCAATATTAAAAAAAGTAGCATCTTTAAACAATACAAATCCTTCTGGAATTTGACTCACAACTTTATTAAAAAGTTTATTTTCTAAACTAGTTTTTAATTCTTTTTCTGCTATTGTTTTTTGTATATCGGTAATTTGGCGGGATTTACCGATAAATCCACCTGTTATATCCCCCACTGATCTGCCGTCAAACTTTGAATATTTGGACGTTCCTTTAAAACCAAATATTTTAAAATCTAGCGGAATGCTATTATATTCCTCTCCTGGGGCTAAAGCATAAATATCAACGCTTACTTTTCCGGGAGTGCCGTCTTTATTCATTCCGGGAATTACTGTCTTTGTTTTTGTTTTATAAATTTTACTATTTGATCCTTCAAGTCGCGTATTTATCAAAAGCAACTGAGGCGAAGAGCTAAATTTATTGTAAAGAAGGACCTTACCTTTTGCGCTTTCTTTCAAATCTTTTTCTTCTCCGCCTTTAATTAATCTGGATTCTTGGTCGGAAAGCACTACAAGGTCAAAGGATAGTTTGTCGGTGTTTGAATCTTTTACGGCAGATAAATTCTGATTTAATGATAAAGTTTTTATTTTTGGATTAATTGTAACTGTAGCTTTGGAAAACAAAAATGATAAAGCAAAAAAAAGAAAAATCAAAGAGATTAGCGCTACAATCCAAAGCGTATAACGAGAACCTTTTATTTTTTGTTCTTCATTATTATTAATATTCGCCTCATTAATTTTAGATACGGCAGGAATATATTTATTAAGAATTTTATTTCTTTTAGTTGTTTCTATTTTTTTTATATCTTGAAGTAAATTTCTAGGCATAAGCATGTTTTATACTAAAAAACGATTGATAAAAATAGATTCAATGGTAATAAATGAATCGTGTTTCACGTCTTTTTTATATTCTGCGATACCGTGAAGCATTTGGGTGCTTAAGTATATAACTCTGAATTTTGATTCAGAAAAAGCATATTGATTAAATTGTTCATTTACGATTGTTTCTGAAAAGAATTCTGCCAATTCTTCGTCAATAGTCATGAAAATAGTGGAAGGAACAAAAAGGTTATTCGACAAAAAAACAAAAGATTCTTGAAATTTATCAAGCCAATTTGATTTTAACTTCTCAATAATCGGTTTTAATTTATTTTCCACAGCAACTGATGCATGATTATCTTTATAAAGAGAAATGTAAGATTTTGCCTCATCTAGTGAACATTTTAAACTAGACGACAATCCTCGCACAATATAGTTGTATCCGATTGGAAAAGAAGCGGATGAACTTAATGCATCTTTTTTAACTAAAGAAATTTCTGTAATTTCTCCACCGATATCAATTAAAGCAAAATTATCTTGGTGTATAAACATATCACGAGCAACAGTAAAAGATGCTAAAGCAAAAGAAGAAAACTTGACATTTTTCTGATGAAAATGTTTGTCTACAACATTTTCTATCCTACTTAATACTTCTTTTGGGCTCATTGATATAAAAATAGCCATCTCTACCTCTCTTGTTTTTTGATTTAAAGGCTTATTTGTTATATAACCATTCAACATAGTCCTCATATTTTTAAGTTCTATTAAACAAACTTTATTTTTACTTGGTGAATTTTTAAGATATTCTTCTTTAAAAAGAAAGCTTTCTTTTTGGATTAATTCATTGGCAAGTTTTGAAGTAAAAATAAAAGAAATATTCTTTTTAAGAGAAATAATCCTAACTTGAGAAGAATACCAAGGTGAGGAAAGCACGCAGAAAAACTTAGTTGGAGCGCCTAAACCTTTAGCGCTTATTTTCCTTATTACTATTTCAAGTGTTTTTATGGTTGAAGACAATAATTCATCAAAATCAATTTTTTCTTTAAGTTCTATAGATTCACGAACAGATAAAATTATTTTAGGAGTTCCTAGTTTTTGCATTTCAAAAAGAGCGCCTCCGATAGAAGAAGACCCAATATCAAAAACCAATGCTAATTCTTTTTTATCTTTTAACTCAAAAAAAATTCCCATGGATATTATTGTATTATATCACAAAAGTACGGCTTTGATACGCCTGACACCTGCTGATATAGCTTCCTCTTTTTGAATTTTAAAATGCTTGGGTGCCTCTTTATCGGTGCCAGCCAATTCGGAAATATTTTTCACATGTGGTCCCCCGCAAAATTCCCTGCTAAAGTATCCTGTATTTTTATCTCCTATAGAATAAACCTTTACAATATCACCATACTTTTCATTGAAAGAATGCGTCGCAATTTTTTCTGCTTCTTCTTTTGGCATTTCTACAAAACCAACGGGCAATTTTTCGTTAATTTTATCATTTACAATTTTCTCAACCATCTTTTTTTCTTCTTCAGTCATTTTTTGCGTATGAGTAAAATCAAAACGCAAGCGTTCAGCTGTAATATTGCTTCCCTTTTGCATAATATGATTGCCAAGAACTTGCCGAAGAGCGGCATTTAATAAATGCGTTGCCGTATGTAACTTTTTAGTTTCTTCACTACTATCTGATAAACCTCCTTTGAACATGCCGGCGGAAGATGTCTGTGATAGTTTTTGGTGTTCTGCCATTTTCTTTTTAAAATCTTCTAAATCTATTTCTATACCTTTTTGCTCCGCTAATTCAAGAGTTAATTCAATCGGGAAACCATAAGTCGTAAATAAAACAAATGGATCTGCGTTTTTTTCAAATTCTTTTAAACCATGTTCAAGTGTCTGACGAAATTTATTTTCTTCTTTTTGAATTTCTCCCTTGTCTTGAAGATTGTATATTTCTTGATATATTTTCTTATTTCTTTCAATTATTTCTTCTAATGATTTTTTGGAAAATCTGACTGCTCGACGAATTAATCGTCTGGGAATATATCCTGCTCCAGTGTTTGAAGGAACTACGCCATCTGAAATAATAAAAAGAGATGCTCTTGTATGGTCAGTTACAATTCTTTCTTCTCTTGTTTTTTCATTATTAAATAAATCCGTCTCATAAACACTTTCTTTTTCTTGCACTATAGAAACTAATCTTTCTAATCCCATTCCAGTATCAATACCCAGTGTGTCTAATTTTTTAAGAGTTGCTTCGCCTTTATCCAATTTTTCACGAGAACCATCGCAAAAATATTCGTTAAAAACAATATTCCAAATTTCCACATCTTCATTATTTACATTCTTGCAATAAATTTCTGTCGTTGGACCGCATGGGCCAGAATCTCCAGTCGGACCCCAAAAAACATCTTCTCCTTCTTCTTTTATTTTTTCAATTCCGAGTTCTTTCCAAATTTTTTCTGATTCTTCGTCTTTTGGAACATTTTTACTTCTCTTGTAAATTGTAACATAAGAAATTTTCAATCCCATTTCTTTTGTAATAAATTCATAAGCATATTCTATCGCTTTTTTTCTTCCATATCCGCCAAAAGAAAAATTACCTAACATTTCAAAGAATGTCAGGTGGGTAGAATCTCCAACTTCGTCTATGTCTCCGGTACGCACGCATTTTTGAACAGTAACTACATTCAAACCGCCAAAATCTTTTTCCGCTTCTTTGGGATTGGTATAATATTTTTTAAATTGTTGCATTCCAGCAGTTGTAAAAAGCACCGATTTATCATTTTCTGGAACAAGAGAAGAAGAAGGGATTATTTTATGCCCTCTTTCTTCAAAGAATTTTAAAAATCTTAATCTTACTTCGCTTGCTTGCATATCATATTTCTATTTTATCGGAATCATTAAGTTTATCGTTAGATATTTTCAGTAACGGTCTTTCAATTAAATTCATCACAACAAGGATTATCAAAACAAGAACAGTTGAAATAATAGCAAGACTAAAAAGTCCGAATCCTGCCGCCATACCAATACCTGCCGTAACCCAAAGCCCGCCGGCTGTCGTAAGTCCTTTTAAGCGAGTACCTGAAAAAATTATAGAACCTGCTCCTAAAAATCCAATACCAACAATTATATTTGATGCCATTATTCCGGGATTATAACCGGCTTTTTCCGCGTATAGCACCGACAAATATTCAGAAATAATAATAAAAAGAGCTGAACCTAAAGAAACGAGAGAGTGAGTTTTCAAACCAGCCTCTTTGTGCACTAAAAAACGCTCAGCCCCAATAATCATACCCAAACCTATTGCTACCGCTAATCTTAAAATAATTTGACTATTTTGCGTAAAAAATTGTTCCATATCTGTATATTATATCAAAAAATGAGGAGTACAAGCAAATTTAGATATTAGTTATTTTATAACTCCCCCTCCTAAAACAACATTTTTATCATATATAACGCAAGACTGTCCTTTATCAACTAAAACAGGCTTATTAAAGCTGACTTTCGCGCTTTTTTTATTTATTATCTTAATTTTACATGGCAAAAATTCACCATGATAACGAATTTGCGCTTGGTAATTCTTGCCGTTTTTTGGAATTTCAGACCTGTTCCTGAATTGGCGGGCAGGAATCCAATTTGTATTCTTTATTTCTAAATGGAAACCTGAAAAATTTAAAGCGTCGCGGGTTCCCTGTTCTATGTCTCCGAGGACGAAGACGCTGGAATTTTTTAGATTTTCATTTTTAAAATTTTTATCTTGAGAAACTATTAAAATATTTTTCTTAATATTTTTATCTATTATGTAATATGGGCCGTCATTCGGACTTTTTTGGGTAATCGTAAAACCATGCCGTTCTCCCAAGGTATAAAAAACCACTCCATTGTGATAACCTATTTCTTCCCTTTTTTCATTAAGCGTTTTCCCTTTTTTTTCTTTTATATAATGTCTTAAAAATTCCTTTAAATCTACCGCGCCTAAAAAACATATTCCTTGACTGTCTTTTTTTTCTGCAACCGGCAAATTGAATTTTTTTGCCAGTTTGCGAACTTCTGTTTTTTTGAGATGGCCTATTGGAAACAAAATTTTCTTCAATTGTTCTTGCTTTAATGTCCAAAGAAAATAACTTTGATCTTTGGATGGATCTAGTCCAACTTTTAGCTCATAGCTTTTAGCTTTTAGCTTGTGATTTCCTCTATCAGCTATCAGCCATAAGCTATCAGCTATTCTGGCATAGTGTCCCGTTGCCACAAAATCAGCTCCCATTGAAATCGCTTCTTTAAAAAATGCGCCAAATTTTACTTCCTTATTGCACATCACATCAGGGTTTGGCGTCCTGCCGGCTCTATATTCAGAAATCATATAATCTGCAACCTCTTTTTTATACACATCTTCAAAATCAAAAGTTAAAAATGGAATATCTAAAAAGGCGGCAACACGCATTGCGTCATGACGCTCTTCTTCTTCATTGCACTCTAAAAAATCCGGATGCCAAGTTTTAATAAAAACTCCAACAACTTCATATCCACTAAACCCCTTCGGGGTCGGGCGACCAAAAAATTTTAAAAAATTTTTTGGTGTAGCCTGTTTTAAAAGTGCTGCCGAAACAGCGCTATCTACTCCTCCCGAAAGTCCTACAAAAACTGTTTTTTTATTACTTTTCATAGAATTAAAATGTCTTTTAAAAAGCATTGCGCAGGCTGACGAGCCGAGCATAGCAATCCGCCAGCAGGCGGATATGCGCGGTTTTTAAAAGATATTTTGATTCTATAAGGACATCAGCTTTTTGTAAAGCTCAAAAGTTGCGTAAGCGTCCGAAAGAGCGCTGTGGGGATGTTCGTTTTTTATATCAAAATGCTTGCATAATTCACGCAGAGAAAAACGGTCAATATCCGGATTGTCATGAAATTTAGCCCAAGCTATGGAAATCGTATCCAGCTTGTGATAATGCATATTATTTTTAAATTCAGCTTTGGCAAAAGCATATTCCAAAAATCCTGAATCAAAAGACACATTTTGCCCAATCATTATACAATCTTTGACTTTTTTAGAAAAAATTTTCATTGCATTTCTGAGCGTATAAGCAAGCACCCAGTTTACTGAATCATAATGATTAATTTTAAGAGCCACCGGGTCAGCATTTTCTATATGTTCTGGTTTTATTTTTAATTCAAATTTTTCAATTATTTCAAGTTTTGGTGTGGTTATTACACAACCAATTTCAATAATCTCATGTTTTGTGATATCAAGTCCGGTAGTTTCTATATCTATAAAAGCTAAATTATGTTTTCTCATGATTAATTTTTAAGGAGTGAAACAACTATAAAAATCGTCACCCCGCACATAACTCTACATTGTTCATAATTATTATAATAATTTCTTTTATTGATTTTAATAAACATATATTTTAAAAATTAAATATAAAGTTATGTGCGGGGTAAGGAAAATCATATTCGCTATGCTCATTGATTTTCACTTAAATACTTTCTTATGTTCGTCTGATGCTCTGCAAAAGTCCTGGCATAATGAATTAATCCATTTTTATCATGCAAGTAATAAAGGTATTGGGAACTGATTGGATTTATTGATGCTTTTATAGCTTCAATTCCAGGATTAGAAATTGGATTTTGAGGCAAGCCTCTTGTCTTGTAAGTTTCTGGCGCTGCATCCACCTGCAACGGCATTTTTTTAGAAATTCTATTCCATAAAATTCCTGAGATAATTCCCCTATCGTTGTCTCCCTTGGCTTCTCTTTCTATAATAGACGCCATTATTATAATCTCATTCTGATTTTTACCCGATGATACAATATCACGCTCAAATGGTTTTATTTTTTTATTAAAATTATCGCTCATATATTTTATTACATCTTCATCATTATCGGTAGTAAGGAAAAAATATGTATCCGGGAAAAGATACCCTTCCTTGTTTTTTACGAGCAATAAAAAATTATCTTTATTAAAGTTTTTTAATTTAAGAGAAAATGCTTCCGCTATTTGCAGTCTGTCAAAACCTTCCGGAATTGTAACTTTAACCGGCGCCAAGTGGCGATCTCTTTTTACCATTCTTCTGGCAACTTCAAAAACTGGTAATTTATTTTCAAATAAATAATCACCTTCCCCTATATGATTTTCACCGCCATAAATTATGACAAAAGTTTCAAATAAGACTTTTGAACGAATAATGTGTTTTTCTTTTAAATCTTCTGAAATGCTTTTTAAGGTCGCTCCTTTTTCAATGTTAACAATAATTTGATTTGGGAAGGCATCCGGCGCGCTAAAAAATAAAAAATAAATAAACACAAAAAATAAAACAATACTAGCAACAATAATAATTGCTCCTTTAAAAAATAAATTATATTTAGAAGAATTATCCGTAAATTCAACTCTGTTTTTTGGTGAAGATAAATTTTCCATATATATTAAGTAGGTAAGTCAGTCGGAGGAGCCGCTTCTTTTGATTCAATGCGTTCAAGAGTTGGAACTTTAAGTATCTGACCCGGGAAGTGCCATAAGGTGGCTAATTCCTCTACATTTAAGACAAAAGTTTCAGAATGAACAAATGGATGAAGAAGAATGGAAAAAGGCCAAAAGATAGTATGCACACTAAAAAGACGATGCCGCAATGGTTCATGAAAAAAAGAACGTTCTCTGTATTCATGAAGCATTCTATTCGCCAAAATCATAACTGTTTTAGGCGTAGCCGAAAAATATCCGCTATAAGCGTCCGCCTGAGTTGAATTAAAACGCATAAGCTGATTGGAGAAAGGATTGGCATACTGGCGAAAAATCAAACGAAGATTGCGTCGGCTGTTCATTTGAAAAGCTTCTTTTTTAGCAACATAATAAATTCTAATTCCAGTATCAAAGCCAAGCTTAGAAAGTTTTCTACCAGATCCTTTAATCATTTCATCCATAAATCCTGGAGCACGAATTTCTTGAGAAAAGCTTCCACCCATCTTATCTCCTGTTGCTCTTGCACGTGAACCAGTATATGGCACTAATTTTTTCTTTAACTGTATTTGTCCCTCTTCCACCCAATTATGTTTGCCAAAATATGTGCTTTTAGTATGATATGTCTTTTTTGAAGGCGTAATTACAATTTGCATCCACATCTGCTCTCCTTTTTGGATAGAACCAAAAAGTTCTATAACCGAAGAAATTGGGTCAACTTTAAATTCTTCTTTGGGGTCTTTATCTAAACCAAAATCAACATAAGTTTTTAAAGAAAATACTTCAGGTTTTTCCAATTTAAATTCACATCCCCAGCCATTCCAGGCGCTGTCTGGAGAAATTTTATCAATCGCCAAAGTGTAATCTTCCGCTACTTTTACTTGAGCTTGAGGATACTGCGCATACATTTGCGTTTCAATCAATTCTTTCAAACGAGAAGGTGCGCGCAGAAAAAAATGCACTTGTCCGTCTATTGAGGCAATTTCCAAAGAAAACCAAAACCAAACCGCTCCCTGCCAATATTCTTCACGTCCGCCTTTCATACTCCACTGATAAAGAGCATTGGTTAAAAATAATTCCATTGCTTTTGGAGACCTTAAAACATCTCGCGGTGGAATAATTTCAAGTAAAACCCACTCTATGCCGGAAATAAAATCCTGCTGGATATAGTGAATCCAAAGTTTCCAACCAATATACACAAGAAACACCGTCGCGAGATAAGGCAAAAGAAATAGAATTACTTCCCAAAAATAGACAAGTATTATATTAACATTAATCATTATCTATATTTTAATATAAAAACCTTAAAATAAGAAGCAATTTTGTGGAAAGATTAAACTAGAGTGTAAAGCCCGTCTTTATTTTTTTTGAAATATTTTGAATTAGCTAGATTCACTAAAATAGTATTTTTTTTAAAATATCTCTCTTTCATTACTTTTTCCGCCACTTGTTCTTTGGTAAGCGGTCCTTCTCTTTTTAAAATATCCCGAATTACCTCTCGCGCAATGCCCGCTTTATACCCCCATTCAGAGAGAGCATACATTCCGCGTCCGACTAAAACAAAACGAGGGTCTTTAATAAGTTCATTATGGCAAGTTGCATAATGTATTTTCTTGCCAAAAATTTTCGTTATTGCATCAGCCACTTCTCTAAAATGCATCGGGGAACCATGGCGTCTCATAACCAAAAATGCATAATCTTTAACTCCGCGTGTTCTAATATTGGGTGAAGTTGATTTTCCCCACTCTCCAAGAGGATTCTTAGAAATTGTCTTGGACATAGCTAGCCATCTTTTTGCAATTTCTTCATTCTTATATTGCTCGGAAACATCTTTCATTTCATTAAAAAACTTTTTTATCATTTCTGCTTCTAAAATAATATCTTCATCATTTAAGCTTGAATAAAGTTTTTTTAGAGAGTCATGAACACGAGATGCCATTTCATCATCTACGCTCCAACGAGTATGAAATTGGTCGTCTTCCCGATGCTTTTTAAAAATGTCATTCAATACAAGAAAAAAATGTATATGATTTTGAATTGCCTTGTCTTTTGAAATATGAGACAACAACTCATTTTCCATTACAATTGAACCAAGTGAATGTATTAATTGTTTTAACTCGTCAAAAATAGCTTGTTCGTTCTTGTAAGCCTGAGATTTTTTTATTAAAGATATGGCCGCTTCCTCTATTTGTCTTACACGTTCACGAGTAATATTATATTTTTTTCCAATCTCTTCAAGAGTTTTTCTTTTTGCGTCTGTCGTTAAACCAAAACGGTTCATAATAACATCGCTTGCTCTGTCTTGAAGATGAGAAGTTATCTTTTTTGTAACTTGCTTTGGTTTGAATGATATTGTTGACATATTTTTACAAAATTAATCCCGATGAGCTTTACTGTCGGGACCCTAACTCTGCCTGTTGGCAAGCAAGTTCACGTGGAAATTAATAATTGATTTATCTTATATTTTATATTATACACATAGTTTGCTTGCTGTCAATTATATCCAGCCATTAATTTTTTATTTCTCTGTTTGCTCTTGTCCTATCAAGTTCAGTTAAAAACTTTTTACGCAACCTTACCGATTTTGGAGTGATTTCCAAGTATTCATCATCATTCATAACCTCAAGACCTCTTTCAATACTTAAAATAAAGGCTGGTTTGAGATAAGTAGTCTCATCTGTGCCTGAAGCTCTCATGTTTGTAAGTTGTTTGCCTTTTGTTGGATTTACTAACATATCTTCTCCCTTTAATACGTTTCCCACTACCATACCCTCGTAGACCTCTGTACCGTGTTCTATAAAAAGCAGGCCTCGTTCCTGTAAGTTTCCAAGAGAAAAAGCTACCGCTTTGCCAGAAACCATAGAGGCCATGGAGCCGTATTCTTTTCTTTTTATGTCACCGGCATATTTTTTAAAACCTATAACCTGCGAAGATATTATGCCTTCTCCTTTTGTGTCAACAATAAACTCTCCGCGATATCCTAAAAGTCCGCGTGTCGGTATTTCAAAAATAATTCTGGCAATTCCGTTTTTTTCCGACATATGTTTCATTATGCCTTTGCGTTTTCCTATTTTTTCAATCACAGCGCCGGATGATTCAAGCGGAACATCTATTACAAGCTCCTCGTATGGTTCGACAAGTTCACCATCATTCTCTTTGAGAATGACTTCCGGTTGAGAAACCTGCATTTCAAATCCTTCTCGTCTCATATTTTCCAAAAGAATAGCGATATGAAGTTCTCCACGACCATAAACTTTAAAAAAACCGGGTCTGCTTGCAGTTCCTTGATTAGGAGCAAAATCAACCTTAAGACCAACATTCATCTCCAGTTCTTTTTCAAGTCTTTCTTTAATTTGCCTAGATGTTACAAATTTTCCTTCTCTTCCCGCAAAAGGAGAATCATTAACTAAAAAATTAAGAGAGATAGTCGGTTCATCGATTCCAATATGTGGCATTTGTTCCACGGTCTCATCTTCACAAATCGTCTCGCCAATATAAATATCAGGAATTCCGGCTATTAAAACTATATCGCCAGATGTTGCTTCTGAAACTTCTTTTCTGTTTATTCCTTCAAATGTAAAAAGTTTAGTGATTTTTCCGCTTCTTGTTCCGTTTTCTCCTTTTATAAAAATGGGTTTTCCTAATATTATTTCACCGGAATAAATTCTGGCAATAGCGAGTCGTCCTAAAAAATTATCATAACCTAAATTAAAAACTTGCGCAGACATTTTTTTATCAATTCCTATTGAAGCTTGAGGAATTTTTTCTAAAATAACATCCAGAAGCGGAGTTAAATCTTTTGATTCATCAGTTAATTTTCTTTTTGCTATTCCATCACGTCCAATAGCATAAACTATTTCAAAATCCACTTGTTCTTCGCTCGCTCCCAATTCAAAAAATAATTCTAAAATTTCATCATGAGCTCTGGTTGGATCTGCCGCTTTTTTGTCTATTTTGTTTATTACAACAATTGGTTTTAAACCTAATTCCAAAGACTTTTTTAAAACGAACCTAGTTTGTGGCATTGGTCCTTCAACTGCATCAACAAGTAAAAGCACGGAATCAACTGCCCGCAATATTCGCTCTACTTCAGAACCAAAATCAGCGTGCCCGGGAGTATCTACTATATTTATTTTAGTATTTTTGTAGTATATGGAAGTATTTTTAGAATATATTGTAATGCCACGCTCTTTTTCAAGGTCGTTTGAATCCATTGACGCTCCTTCTTCTAATCCGCCATTTTGCTGCATTAAAGCATCGGTAAGTTTTGTTTTACCATGGTCAACGTGCGCAATAATAGCGATATTTCTAATTTCCATCCCGTACGAAATAGGACGCGTACGCTTACGCTT
>ERZ1292625.2430-Hain-H41-01um-R1-2430-length-17254-cov-8_pt1 | contig 17254 bp, 19 predicted proteins | sample MGYA00564400_ERZ1292625 | MGnify/ENA primary metagenome ERZ1292625 (study PRJEB36523, sample SAMEA6512639) | groundwater metagenome | collected 2019-01-08 | study: AquaDiva: Metagenomics assemblies of 32 groundwater samples
CCCTAACCGGGCTGCTTTTCACCTTTCCCTCACGGTACTAGTTCACTATCGGTCACTAAATTTATTTAGCCTTGGGAGATAGTACTCCCGGATTCCTTCGAAGTTTTTTTGCCTCGAAGTACTTAAGAATAAAAACGAAAAGATGACGCGCTTTCGCTTACGGGACTATCACCCTCTATGGTCCGGCTTTCCAGCCGACTCAACTAGCGAATCATTTTGTAACTTTTCCTTCGAGTTCAAAGCTTTTCAAACTCGAAGATGTTCTTACCTTGCAACCCCGGCCGATATTTCTTGCGAAACACCGGACGGTTTAGGCTTTTCCCTTTTCGCTCGCCGCTACTTGGGGAATCATTTTTATTATCTGTTCCTCCGGCTACTGAAATGTTTTACTTCACCGGGTCTGCTTCAGCGTGCATAGTTAACGCACGCGAAATTGCGGTTTTGCCGCAATAGGTTGCCCCATTCGGAAATCTCCGGATCACAGGTTGCTACACACCTCCCCGAAGCTTATCGCAGTTACGCTACGTCCTTCATCGCAATTTAGTGCCAAGGCATCCACCATCCACCCTTAATTTACCAGGTAGTGAAAATGCGATGACTTTCGTCAAGCTCGCAAAGCGAGCAATCGCATTTCTACTACCTGGTTAACCCCTCGCTTTCGCTCGGGGCCGCTTCACGAATCGCTACGTGAAACACTATTAATTTCTACCTCAAAAAACTGACTTGTTTCTTGATTCTTTTTTGTTACTAAATCAGATATTTATTTTTGAAAGGCCGTTCGAAAAGTTATACCGGGTCGCTCGGGCAATAAAAAACCGCCGAGTTGGCGGGAAGACCACAGACCTTCGTAAAAGTTTTAATTTCTACGTTCGTGGCTTCCGCCGTGGTATGTAGACAGTAATTTCATTCGCGGTGTCCATTATAGCAAAAGAGTTGTTCTCGTCAAGAGGCCGGCTCGGCCTTATCCCCAATGACCAAGGGTACGAATTTGAAGCCGAAATAGCGCCTTTCTTCGAATTCGGCAGGACCTTTTTTGTCGAGCACGATGATGCTGTCTCCGACCGGCGCAACAATGCGTCCGCCAACTTTCAACTGCTCCTTCCAAGCTTCCGGAATCTTATCGCCCGACGCCGCCGCGATTATCTTATCGAAGGGCGCGGAGGCCGCGTATCCTTTCGAACCATCGGCATTAATCAGCTTCACGACGCCGCTGTCCAAAAAACCGTATTTGGAAATATTTTTTCCCGCCAGCATAAAAAGGTCGGCGATTCTTTCGATTGCGACGACGGTCCCTTGCTCGCCCACAATCTGAGCCAGAAGCGCCGCCTGCCAACCCGAACCGGTTCCGACATCCAATATTTTTTCGCCCGGCTTGGGTTCCAAAAGTTCCAGCATAAACGCCACTGTAAGCGGCTGGGAAATCGTCTGGTCGAAACCGATCGGAAGCGGATAATTTTCGTAGGCTTCTTTTTTATTTTCTTCGAGAACGAAATCTTCCCGGGCAATTTTCTTGAAAGCGTTCGTAATCGCCAGCGTTTTGAGATAGCCGTCTTTTGCGAGCGAACGAATAAGCGTTTCTTTGAGCATGGTTATATTCTAATTTTTTCCGTGAAAAAAAGAAGCCCGGCCTTCGGTTGATATGGATTGAAATGGTTCAATCTCCGAAGCGGGCTTTTGGGATGAGATAGAGATGATTTCATAGAGACTTTTCCTTTAGAGATTGCGGTTTATAAATATGGCTTTGCCTTTGGAGTCCTTGCCATAGACCTTCAATTCCCAGCGGTCGGAAGATTTTATCTTAATCGTCAATTCGGCGGAAATTTCAATGTCTTTTCCTTCTTCTTTTCTCATCAAAACAATGTCATTTGCCTTTTCGACGATATATACGAATTTGTTCCCTCCTTTTTCGAGAAGTATCGGGAAGGGCGGAGAAATGCCGCCTTCAACGATTTGGTCTCTCAAGGATTCCAGTCCTTCCAAAGCCGGCGTAGTCTGAATTCGCTGTGCCATGATATTCACCTCCTTTTCGGGCGTTTTTAAGTTTTAAACGAATAATGTGAATTAGGCTGATTTCACGGTAAGGCGAAAAAAGGAAGGGGTCAATAGGCGGAGTCGGTCTATAACTAGACCATTTCAATCAGTATAAGAGTGCTTTAGATGTTATTTCAAGCGAGCACTTAAGGGTGACTAGATCAGAGATTATTTAAACAAAATTGAGGATGGGGAGTGGGGCTGTATTCCAAGCTACCATTTATTCGAACTCACATACTCTCTGAATTCTTTTAAAACCAGTTTCGCGATTTCTCCGATATTACCATTCCCGATCATATGCTCACCGATCTGAACTACGGAAACCACCTCCTTTCCGGAACTGCATATAAAAGCCTCATCTACATTTAGCAGAAATTCCAAATCAAAATTTTCCTCGATTATATGTAATCTATCCTTTAAATCGTTGACCAAGATTCCTCTTGTTCCCCCACAGAAAATATTATTTTTCGGTGTATAAATTTGTTTATTTTTTACCGCGAAAATATTGCTATTCGAACTCTCATACACCTGCTCATTACTGTAATACAGAGGTTCGTAAAATCCATCTCCTCTTCCTTTCTTAATTTGGATTACACCCTCGATATAATTCGTATTTTTTGATTCGGGCTTATACCTAGAGAACTTCGCCAAATTCAATTTTATGCCGTTTTCGTATATCTCAGATTTTTTCGGCCTAAACACATCGACGATCACTATCAATGTCGGCTCTGCTTCTTGATACATGGATCTTGATATGCCGCCTGACAGCATTACCTTTATTTGTTTTTCTTTCCCATCGTTATTTTTATCTAGCGTATTTTGAACGATTTCAATGAGCTGCTTTAGAGTGTAATTATGGTCCAAATTTATCGATTCTGCAGACCTCAAAAATCTGGCCAAGTGTTCTTTAATTTTAAAAGGTCTGCCGTCATAGGTCCTTAAAAAATCAAAAACGCCATAACTTCTGCTAAACCCTAGATCGCGTGGCGAGACTAATAATTTGTCCTCAGTAACATATTTTCCGTTCAAATAATGAATATATCCTTCCATAGTCATTTGGTTCATATTTCTATTAAAAATTGGTATGGGGAGTTTGAGAATCAAATTCTTTTTTGCATTTGATCAAAGCGTCGCTTATTATGTCGAACAAACTCAAATATTCTTCCAGTGTTCGTACTTCTTTCAAATTTGGCAAGACAGAAAATGCCCCCAAATCAAAAAGATTTTCCATAATTTCGCTGTCGGTCATGTTATTAACCGATGAGTGGTCACACACCCCCTTAAAAAGCAAGATATTTTTTGATATTCTCAAAAAATATTTCTTAAAACAGCGAAATTTTTGATCCGGATCAAAAGAGGCTGAAAAATATTTTTGTCTTACTATTTGCAAGTGTTCGATGGATCGGATCAATATGCTTTGTCTGTAGCTATATTTATCCACTTTCTTGTATTCCTGTTCAAAAATATTGATGCCATAAATGCAAAATCCTTTGGCCAGATATTCCAGTTTGAACCCCCTTGTATAATAGGACAGATTATTGAAGAATTCTTCCTCGGAATAAACATTGAAGTCCAGGTTTTTGAACTCGCTGCATAATAATTCAAACAGGGTTCTTAAAGAAGGATTAATCTTTCTTGCGACGATTACCACATCCAGATCGTTTGCAATATCGCTACTATTTACCGTCGTCCCATATATTAAAACGCTTACAATGTTTTCTCGGCATGACAACGAAGATATATCATCATGTAACTGCAATAATTTTTCGGTCATCTTAGGTCTATTTTTTTAGACGTTCAATCTCTCTCGAAAGCATTGATATTAATTGTTCATCTCCTAGGTTAGTTATGTCGAGGGGAACATAGGCAAGGGGTTTAAAATCTGTGGTATCTTGCTTATATATTTCCCAGATTTTACCAGCAATCTCACCTTCATTCATATCGATACTTCCGTTTTTTATTTGCTCGGCAAGAACGGTCAATCCTCTCAATATATGAAAATTAAAGCCGTGGGAAACAAGGATAACCTCAACAGAAGAATCTAGTTTATCAACCTTCTGACTCATCTCAACTACAGATGAGAATATTCTTATCAACGCCTCGGCATAAGTTTCCCCACTAGCCTTCGGTAAATTAAATTCTCCCTGATCATTAGAGTTTAAGTTTTCTTCAGCGGCATAACGAACCTTTATTTCTCCCAATCTTTTTTTAATTTCCTCACCCACCAAATGCGCGGTTTCTTGTGCACGAATTTTGTTTGATGCTACTAAGATAAGTGCCTCTTTACTTGATTCTTTAATCTTGGTGATTATTGCATCAACAATTTTATTCAGATCTTCCCTATTCTTTTCCGATTTCTCTAGAGGCCCGTCTCTTCCATAGGATTTTAGATCATCTACATCTTCCAAATGACCAACAAACAAAATTTCTTTATTTGGCTTTGGTTGTCCTTCTTTCATTCAATAGAATATTTATTTAATAATAATATTCCTGAATGAACTATCTTTGTTCTTCAAAATGTCGACGATTGCGCTTGGTTTAATATTGAATTTTCCGATATCTCCTATTGGCACCTCCACAAATCCATTTGCGAGGACTCCATTGAAAATAGACCCTATTTTATATATAAAACAGATCTCGTGCACTTTTCCATCCGTCGTGGAATACAAATTTTCCATGATCGAAACCAGAGTCAAATCATCGACTTGCATGCCTATCTCTTCCATAATCTCTCTCTCAATGGCTTCCTGTGAAGTTTCATTTACCATTACTTTTCCCCCTATCAGGAAGATATAATCCTTATTGCTTTTTTCGAATAAAAACCCGCGAGGAGTGCTGATTATACCAGCAACCCTGATTTTCAGTCTCACATCCCCAAATTGTGTTGTTAAATCCATAGCTCTGTCTTTTTAGGTTATATATGACATTTTGATTGTATCACACATCAAGAAATTGTATATTCTATCCGGCTCCATTTCCATTACAGTACCATTTTTCTCAAAAATAGTAATGGCTTTACCTCCTATCACCCGCATATTGTCGCTTTCGATGATCAGTCCAGCCCCTTCGGGAATGGCGATAACGGAATGGCTGTTTTTTTCGGAATATTCTTTCACTTTTTCACCACCATCATCGTCGTGGAAATGGGTGATTATGGAATAATTTCCGACACGGGAAACCAATCGTGGTTTCCCGACCCCTTCCGCTCGTTTGATTCCCTACTGACAGATGACACAAAAACACACCGCGAACGGTGTGCTTTTATATCATTGCGGGGGCAGTAGGAATCGAACCTACATTAGCGGTTTTGGAGACCGCGATTCGACCATTGAAATATGCCCCCAGACGAAAATTTCCAATTTTTGAATTTTTAAATAACGTCCAAATTTCTAATGTTTAAAGCATTAAAAATTAAGATTTATTTATAAAATTACAAAATTAAAAATTTTTAAAAAAACTATTTCTTCGCTTCCTTATGGATGGTGTGTTTCCGGCACCAATTGCAGAAACGCTTGTATTCAAGCTTCCGTTTCACTTGTTTCTTGTTTTTATGGGTCGTGTAATTGGCGTGCTTGCACACGGAACAGCGGAGCCGTATTAAATTGTCGCTTAACGAATTTACTTTGCTTTGAGCCATGCAAATTTGATTTGAGCGAAGCGAAATTATCAAATTCAGCACCCCGCCGAAGGCGTGGGTTACGAATTTACTAACTTTTTAAACGCCTCACCTGATTTATATCTTTTTATCTGCAATTCTCTTCTCCTAGCTTCCTTGTAACTATCGTAGCTTTCTTTTCTTATAATTTCAAGTGGGATGTGTTTTACGAGAGATTTTGTATATCCGGAATTATGCTCTTTTAGTCTTTTCGCTAAATTTTTAGTATAACCGACATAATGCTTGCCGGTTTTCTTAGATCTTAGAATATATACAAAATATTCCATAATTCGACCTCACCATCTTTGAAATACTGAAAATTCTTGCCACCGCATTCTGCGGGGCACTGAATTTTTCAGCCAATCGCTTTGCTCTTGGGAAAAATTCGTGAGCCGATGGTCGGAATTGAACCGACGACCTACTCCTTCGCTTACACCTCCCCTTCATCTATGCGAGAGGGCTAGACTGTATCTTTTTCCATTTAAAACGGAAACCCTTGTCAGTCGTTCGGGCCTCCCTCAAAACTTGGGATGCCACGGTCTTGTCCACTTGGATTTTAACCGTTATTCGGGATTCGCTCCGATATTACTATCGAAGTGGGCAGGGTTTTGCGACCCACCATGGAGTTGCTCTACCAGCTGAGCTACATCGGCTTACTCGCCATCATATCCGTAATCTCTCAATTTATCTATAATGACATTCCTAAGTCTCTTATTATTGAAATAAACTGTCAATACGCCGTATCTCATTTTCTTCCTGTACATTCCTTCGCCTCGCGACGGAGTAATTATCACTTTTTTATTCTCAAGAATTTTGAGGATTCTGTTGTCTGGATAGTTTCTGTTATTTTATTAGTTAATTCACCGCTTTCACGTCCATGAGTTCCACTTCGAAGATGAGCGTGGAATTCGGCGGGATAAGCCCTCCCCCGACGTTCTGATTGCCATAGCCGAGCTCGGGCGGAATGGTAAGCATACGCTTTCCCCCGACTTTCATTCCCGCCACGCCTTCGTCCCAGCCCTGAATCACCTGGCCCGCACCCAAGACAAATGAGAACGGCTGGCCGTGATCGTAGGAGCTGTCGAATTTCTTCCCGTCCGAAAGCGTGCCGGTATAATTCACCGTTACCATTTTTCCTGCGACCGCCTCCGCTCCTGTCCCCACCACTTCGTCTTTTATTCCCAATCCGCTCGGCATTACGCTTCCACTGTTTTTATTCTGAAACATGAGAAATCCTCTCCCTATTAAAACCAGCGCGACTACGCCGATTATTATGTAACTTGTTTTATTCATCCCGTTAGAGACAGGATGTGCTTTTTAAGCACATCCGTGATGTTTTGATTAATTCGACTATATCATTAGATTTCATTGATTGATTGGTAAGCATTTTTTAATAAGGTTTAAGTCTCTAACGGGATTCATAATTTTAACCAGGTAGTGAAAATGCGATTGCAAACCGAAATTGAATATTTTTTTATTTCCAATAACATCTTTATTTAATTATTCTTATTTTAGATAATAAATCAACTTAATCGCATTTCTACTACCTGGTGAATTCTAACACATCGCCGAGTTTCGTTCCGGTTTTCGAGACGGTTCCGGCCGGCAATTCCAGAATGTTTTTATACCCCGGCCACCAGAAGAAAAAACGGTTCGGTTTTATATCCTCCCGAATCGCCTTCACTTCCAGCTTATCGTTCATCACCAAGCAGTCTATCGGAAAATTCATCCCGAAGGTATGGATACCCCAACGGGTTTTGAAAAACAGTGCCGCCGGTTCCTTCCGGCCTAAAAGACCCTTCGCTTCTTCGTTGAAGGTCCGGGCAATCAAAACATCTTCGCCGAGAAGAGTGCTTCGGATTGTATTTATCACTATCATTATTAATCTATCATGAAAGATAACTTCAAAACATTATTATTTCAATTTGGATAACCTTGAAAAAAGTGGGAAATACATGTCTTCTTGTAGATCAATATGCAACTCTTCTCGATGCACTTTACTAGAGAATTCCATCGACGCTTTCTCAATAATCGCGAGCGGCTGCTGTTCATTGCCTTCGCCCATGACTAAAACTGCAGATGTGGCAAGACTATCGGCAACATTGGTGCGGGAAAATTTAAATTTCCTCCCAAAAATGTCCGGTGTACCGCGATAATCTTTAACACCACGGAAACCAGCATAGCCGAGAGCAACGCCGGTTACACCGGCGCGAAGCGGAATCGTCCGGCTGTCGGTAATTAAAACACCGAGATGTTTAACACGAAAGTGCTTCTGCAATTTCTCGCGCAAAAAGCGAGCGGTTTTAAAACTGTCTTTCGGAAGAAGAATGAGCTTGCCATTTGCATTTGACTCATCAATTCCGGCAGAAGCCATAACCATTCCGTCTTTTACAGTAAGCCACGCGTATTTGGTAGGAATGGCCAGCTCACTTTCTGCGCGGATCAACTTCTCTTTCATCTTGATATTTTCGACGACAGCCGTCCGTTTCTCCGCAAGAGCGGCGATTTTGGAGGTAACGACAATCACGGACTTTTCGGATAATTTCTTGAAGTAATCCGTGATAAATAGAAACAAATCGTCGCCCTCTTGAAAGATACGGGTTTTGATTGGTTGGATAATCATAGTTATTGATGGTTAATCTTATAATGGAGCAAGAGCGTGCCAGTTCGATTGAGCCGTTTTACGGAAAGTAAATTTACTTGTGTCGTTCGAGTTCCACCTAAAAACATTTCCTTTCCGCGACCGAAAATAAGCGGTTCAACAGTAACGAAAATTTCGTCGAGAAGACCCTGTTCCAACATGAAGCGATATACGGCTCCGCCACCAAGAATTGCAATGCTCTTGTACTCTCCAAGTAGTTTTGAAAGACCAACGTTTGCGGGATTAACGAAAGTGACCATTCCCCGACGCACGAGCGTTTTCGGACGACGCGAAAGAACAAAAGTATTCCGTTTGCGTAACCGCTTGGAAACTGATTCATAGGTATTGCGGCCAACGACAACAGCATCAACACGCGAGAGTGATTTCTGGAAAAATTTCCAATCCTCCTTGCTTGTCCAATCTGGAAGGTGTTTGCTCGACAGCGAGATACGCCCGTCTACACTTGCGACAACAAAGGCAATATAGCGTGGTCTATGTTGTAACCGTCTTTGATTCATAGTTAGTACGCAGAGTTGGCACAAGGTACTTTTGGTTAATGTGGAAGCCAAGATGCAGTAGCTGTTTCTTCTCCAAAAAACAAAGGAGATTATTTACGACAACGAATGACCCACAAATTCCAAGCGCAAACAAAAGTCGCTCTATTGCAACAATAGGAATTAAACTATTCCAAACTGAAGCAGGAAGCGCGAAAGCCCAAATCCACAGAGCGCCACCGACCGCGTGAGCGGTAAACGTTGAGCCGAGCGCACGGGCGAACAAAAACCTGTCACGCAAGAAATAGGAAATAATGGGAATTGTCCAAAACAGCGTAAAGTACCAAACCTCACGACCGATTGGGTGCGCGATGAACGCGGCGATTGCGAACAGCGGAACGATAACGTTGAATTTTCCTTTCTTCGCAAAGTACAACACAGCAAAAAGCATCGGAAAAAAGCGGATGATTGTTCCGACATCCTGAATCTGTGCACCATGGAAAAGAAAATTGAAAAACTGCATAAAGAAGACCGCAATAACGCCGGGTATGCTTCCAATGAAAGAACCAGCCACGGGCGCGAACGCATCGTAGACAGTAAACTTTACTTTTGACCCCACTAATTGTGCAACTGGAATTTGGAGTGCGATAAATCCAACAAACGCAAAAATCGCAATAAAGAGCAAATTTTTCTTTGTTATGAATTGTTTAATGTAGTTCATATTTTTAATAGATAAGTTAATGAATATAAGCAAACGAATACAAAAACGGCTTTGCTCCACTCGCAGGAAGCAGGTTTTAAACAAAACTAGACCAAGTCTTTTGTCTATGATTGTGGAGCATATCGTTAAATAGATTACAGTTATATTATACTACAAATAAAAAGGACCGAAGCGATAGACTTCGGCCCCAAGAAAGAAGGATTGTATTTCCCTAAAAATCTAAACTGTGTAAGATATTCAAGTACAACTTCTCAACGATTTTCTCTTGCGCTTTACCGGTCTTGGCGTAGTGGTCGAGCCCTGGCGCAGCGTTAATTTCCAATACCCAGTATTTTCCTGGTACGGGCGACTCCTGGATGCGTCCGTCGATCATGAGGTCCACGCCACACAGGCGCAAGTTCATATCGCGCGTGAGGTGCACCGCGAGGTCACGGAAAGCATGGTTGACGTTTGCGGTCACATCAATGGCATCGCCACCGGATGACAGGTTCGCGTTATCAAGTAAGAACACTTGTTCCCCGCGAGATGGCACCGAGTGAAATGTCAATCCTCGGCGCTTCAACTTTTCGGCAATGCGTGGATCATCGGTTTTGATACACGTTCCCCGTTTGGCAGTGATAAAACGACTTTGCTTCAACGCGAGGAGTTGTTTGATTGACGCTTTGCCGTCACCAACAACGTTAAGTGGTATTCGTTCGTAGACGGAGATCACTTCATCATCTAGAATTACCAACCGATAATCCCGTCCATGTACCGGCCTTTGAACCAACACCACCCGATCAAGCTTAAGGGCAACGCGTATGGCACGGTAGAACTCTCCTCTGTTGTGGGCGATGGCCACGCCGGAGCCCTGACTGCCACTGTTTGGTTTCACTACAACCGGAAAGCCAAGCCGTTTGGCATACACATATGCATCATTAATCGTTCGATGATACGCCCCAATGGCTTGTGCCCATTCCTTTGAAAAGAATGTTTTGCTATCGGGCACAACCGGATAACCCGATCGTTGCATGAACAGATTGGCGTAATCCTTATCTTTCGCAATGTCCGATGCTCCGACCGGATTTAGGTCAAGCGTATTGTATCTGAAGTAGGATTTTCTACCACTCTTGAAGGTAATTTGACCAGCAATTTTCCATTCGGGTTCCAAAAACACGCTTGCCTTGATACGCGGAGCGAGCTTCTTGAGTAGCTTGCCCAACACCAGCGATTCTTTTTTGAGTTGTTTTCTCATGCTTCTCATAATTATATTCCTTTCCTCGCCATATTCTTCCTTTTGAATTGTCAAAGGACCTGTTTGCACTCATTGAGACCATCCCAAGAGATGTATTATCTTTAGCACTTATTATTATTTTTGTAAAGCCCAACCGACATTTTGGCGAACGGGCAAAAAATGGAGCCACCTCTCGGATTCGAACCGAGGACCCACACTTTACAAAAGTGTCGCTCTACCAGCTGAGCTAAGGCGGCCTCGCTCTAAAATTAGCAGTTATCTTGTGGAATTGTAAATATCCGAGATTTCCGTCGCTGAAAGAGCGCGGTTGTAGATGCGAACTTCGTCAATAAAACCATTAAACTGTCTTCCTCCGCCACTCGACCAATCTCCTATTTTTACCGGTAAATTATTAGTGGAAATATTAGCACTAATACCAAAGCCAGTTGCTGTTTGAACTCCATTTACATAGTGAGTAATTGCTGAACCATTTTTTACGACAACAAAGTATTGCCAAATATTAGATGTTAATGTCGTCCAGGTATTACTACCATCCCAACCGCCTGCACCAGTAGTATCCCATCCAAAAGCAAATTGATTAGTATTGTTAAAATTCTGCTCTATTACGTAGCCACCGTTGCTATGTTTACTTAATAAATCAGCATACGCTTTTTGGGTAGCTCCTGGATTGACCCAAAGCCCAATTGTTATATTTCCAGTTATTTCCAAGCTACTACTATCGGCGATGTTCACATAATTAGTCGTTCCATTAAAATTCAAACACCCTCCAACTTTGCAACTCGCCGCGGTCTGCCACGTCGGGCTATTCGTCAAAGTACCGGTATTCCCATATCCCGATGCATCATAAGCAGGAGTGCTCGTTGCCTCGTCAAAATGCCAATAACCGACCAAGCCCGTGTCGAATTTGGATGTAATCTGGCCCAGCGTATTCATAATTATATCGTTCACAATGCCGTCTCCCCGGCCGCTCACCAAAGAAATTACCTGGTTCTGGGGCGCGTATCCGGTCAGGGCGTTGAAAATCACATCGAGCGTGCTTGATGCCGACGGATTAGTGAAAGAAATATTTCTGCCGAGAGGATACGTCCGGCTCACCGTTCCCGCGGCATAGCTCGTTCCGCTGAAGACGGAATAAGTCGGTCCGGTGGAAACGGAAGAAGTGGGGTTCATAAATCTTATCCCCCATTTTTTGCCGTTCTGTTGGCTCTTGGAAAGGCTTTGGGTGTTTTTGATCGCGGAGAGCATTTCATTTGCCGTCAATTTAAGATTTTGCACCGAACGGTATCCTCCCAGATACAGAAAACCGGTTGTCATCGCCACTGCCGAAATGGCGACCACCAGAAGAAGTTCTATAAGGGTGAAGCCGGCTCTTTTCATCAGAATTGCGTAGTGAGCTGGTAAATCGGAATAATAATGGAAAGCGCAATCATACCGATAATAAAACCTATAATGAGAAGCATAACGGGCTCGAGGAATGAAACCAAGGTTTTCAAGGAGCTGTCTATTTCGCTCATATAGAAATCTGAGAGTGTCCCCAATACTTCCTCGATATGGCCCGCCCGTTCGGAGATGGCCACGAGATTCACCACTGTCTTCGGAAAAAACGGTTCCCGCCGAAAAGCTTCTCCCACGGTAAGGCCTTTTGCCAAGCCTTCGCGCGAGATTCTAATCAGAGCATCTTTTAGTTGAGTATTCCCCACCGCCTGAGCAGTTATCTCAAGCGCCTCCGTAAGCGGTATACCGGCTTTAACGAGAGATGAAAGGGTCGCGGCAAAACGCTGGAGCGCGATTTTTCTTACCACATCTTTTATCAGCGGCACTTCGTCGATGAGACTTACGACAACCCTTTTGAACGGCAATGAATTTTTATAAAACAAAATGAAAGCTATCAAACCGGCAACAAAAATAGTCACAAAAAATATTCCGTAGCTGCCAAAGAAAAGGCCGACTGCAAAAACGACCCGTGAAAACAATGGCGGTTGAAAACCCGATTGGAGAAAGACGTCCGCGATTTTGGGCAAAGCGAACATTACGAGAAAAACCAAGATAAAAACCGAGGTGGAAAGAAGGAGGATGGGATAAACTAGGGCACTTTTTATCTGATCCTTCATCATTTTTTCCTTGGTGAGTGCGCTGGTCAAATTTTCAAAGACGGAATCTAAATTTCCCGAAGACTCGCCTGCTTTCACGAGATTTATGTAAACTTGGCTGAAAACTTTCGGATAACGCATAAAAGTGGTGAAAAAAGGCTGGCCCGCCTCGAGATTAGCCCTCACTTCCATCAAGAATTTCTTCACGGCAGGCTTATCGAAATCGTCTATTAAAATGTTTATAGCCTGCAAAAGCCCGGTACCGATTTTCAACATCAGGGAAAGATATTTTGAAACGAATATTTGATCGGTAAGGGTTATCTTCCCGCCGAAAATTATCTTTTCACCCAGGCTTTTTTCCACCGGTTTCACGCTCACGGGCTTCAGGCCGCGGGAAACCAAAAACTGAAGGACCTCCGAAACATCCTTGCTTTCGATCTGGCTCTCCACAATTCTCCCATCCGGCTGGGAAGCGATGTAATGAAATTGCATTTTTTATTCTCTTATTACCCTGAAAATTTCCTCGATGGTCGTCATTCCCAATTCGACTTTTTTGAGGCCGTCTTCGAGCATTGTCACCATTCCCTCATTCCTTGAAGCCTTTCTCAAATTATCCAAATTGAATTCGGGGCTGATGATGAGCTTCCGGATATTTTCGGTCACATTCAGTACTTCAAATATTCCGACCCGGCCCTGGTAGCCGGTATGGCCGCAGGCATCGCAGCCTTTTCCGCGATAAAAAGTTTTAGGAAGACGAATAGTTCCTCCAGTCGTATTTAATTCCCCGATTTGCCGGGTAATGCTTTCCAAAATTTCCTTGGGCGGCGAATATGATTCGATGCATTCGGTATGAATCTTCCGCGCCAGCCGCTGAGAAGTAATCGAATTTATGACCGCCGCCACCAAAAATTGCGGCACGCCCATATCCATAAGCCGCGGCACGGCCGTCGCCGCATCGTTCGTGTGCAAACTGGATAGCACCAGGTGGCCGGTCAAGGCCGCTTGAATGGAAATATTGGCCGTTTCGGCATCCCGAATTTCACCGACCATAATAATATTCGGATCCTGCCGGAGAATGGAACGCAAACCCGAAGCGAAGGTGATGCCGGCCGCGATGTTTACCTGCATTTGGTTCAGGTAGCGCATATCATACTCGATGGGATCTTCGATAGTCACAATGTTCACTTCGGGCTGGTTCAATATATCCATTACCGAGTAAAGCGTGGTCGTCTTGCCGGCGCCGGTCGGGCCGCAGACTATGACCATCCCGTAGCTTTTCGAAATCGCTTCTTGGAGAATCTTCGAAGTTTCTTCGAACATGCCCAGTTCCGAAAAAGAAAGAGGTTTTTGCGAAGCGGACAAAAGACGCATTTCGACTTTCTCGCCATAGAAGGTTGGGATTATAGAAACGCGGATATCGATGGAACCATTCCCAATATCGTAGCGGAAGCGGCCGTCCTGCGGATGGGTATGCTCATCTACCCTTAATTCCGAAAGGATTTTGATGCGAGCGACGATTGCCGAATGGATTTCCTTAGGCACTCGAATAATCTCGTGAAGAATGCCATCGACGCGAAAACGCACCAGAATAACATCGTCCAAAACCTCAAAATGCATGTCGGAGGCCCGGGAAGAGTTGGCGTAAGAAAGGAGGTTATCCACAATTGCAACGATAGGCAAATCGGCGGCGGCCTCTTTTAGATTGTCCTCTCCCTTGGTCTTCGAACGGAGTGATTCGCGGATACTATCCTCGATTATTTTTTTGAAATCTTGGGTAAGCTGTTGCTGATAAAGAAGAAATCCCCGATTCAAATCTTCTTCGCTCGCGAGATAGGGCTTAACAGGCCCGCCGAGTCGAAGACTCAAAAAATCTATCGTTTCGAGATCGGTTGGATCCTCCATCGCCACATTAAAAAAGCCGGCTGTATCCCGACTGAACACTATCACATTCCTTTGCCTCGCCGCGTCTTCGGGAAGCTTATTAAGGATTTTTTTGTCGATGCCGATTGTTCCCAAATTCACCCTCTCCACCCCCAACGCCTTGGAAATCAAAAGATACAGATAATCCTTGTTTATCAGTCCCTGAGATACGACGATTTCGGATATATTCTGGCGCTTATGATTGGCTTCTTCTTCGAATTTGGCGAAAGTTTCCGCATCAAGAGTGCCGGATTTTACGAGAATCTCTTTGAGTTTTGCGGGAGATAAATTAATCACGATTTAATTATAACTTAAACCGCGCGATGAAACTAACGGATGGAGTATTAAAAAAGAGTCAGATTGCTGCCTACTTCGTACCAACCGGAGTCATTTCCGCCGTCGTTGTCCGTAACATGAGAGCTTCCGCTGGTTTTGAATTTAGCGCTTTCCATTTGGGCATCCAGCTCATAAGCACCGACAGTCGAACTGGCCGCGAAGGCATAGAGACAAACAGCCGGACTTCCGAGAGTGCAGTTAGCCGAACCATTATTCGGATCAAGAGGCAATCTGGAAAGAGGCGAACCGGCGGCAATGAGTCTGAAATCCAATGGCACCCAGCCAGCTGATGCCACGGTGGTGGTGGCATTTGCAACGCAAGTCGGAGTACCGGGCGCGTCCGTCCCGGAAGTGCAATTATAAGTGTTGACTGCCGGCCAGTTGCCCGAAGTATTCAAAACGTCAGCCACCCAAAGAGAAATAGCGCTGTTTAAAGCCGCCAAGTCCGAAATTCGCGTAGAATCCCTCCCTTGCTTCAAAAGCTCGGCAGGATTCAAAACCAAAACCGTTGCCGTGGCCAAAACGGCCAAAATCGCGATAACAACTAACAGTTCAATAAGAGTAAATCCTTTTTTCATATATTAATATTATTATAGCATATTAGATATTGGAAATTCAATCCTATACCAGAAATTCCTTTATTTTCGAGACTAAGTCCTCAATAGAAAGATTGGCCTTTACGAAATACCCGATTGCCCCGAGGCTTTGCCCCTTCTCGATGTCGCTGTTCTGACCCAAGTTGGAAATCACGACGACGGGTGCCGCCTGGAGGGTCGGATCGCTCTTTATCATCTCCATTATCTCGAAGCCGGACATTTTGGGCAAAATAATATCCAAAAGAATCAGATCGGGTTTTTCCTGTTTTAAAAATTTAATCGCCTCGTTCCCGTCATGGGCCGCGGTTACTTTAAAATTCTCCTTTTCCAGACGCTGGCGGAGGAGATTCGAGAGCATCGGCTCGTCTTCCACAAGGAGTATTTTTTTCATCCCTTCCATTCCTTAAATTATACCAATTCCCCACCCTATCGCAACAAATAGAAAAATCAAAAAGAACGGACAATCTAAGCGATAATCGGCATGATGGAAAAAGTGGGTAAGACTTGGGGTAGGATAATCACCGCGGGGCGGTGATTATCCGGAGACGCACACTTTTTCGGCGTGCCGAAACTCGCAATAAATAAAAATACCTGTCTCAGAGTTTTATAATGTGAAAAGCTTTTTTAGTTATCCTGTAGCCGAGACTTGAGGTTCATCGGCCAACACCCCTCTACTACTACACTCGAAAAGAGTGTATCGAATAAATTTAATAAATCCACGCACAGCTTCCGCTACGCGTGCCTTGTTACGACTTCACCCGTGTCACCGAGCTTACCCTAGTCCCTCCGAAGAGAAATTTTAGGCACTCCCGGCTCCCTTGGTGTGACGGGCGGTGAGTACAGGACTCGAGAACGTATTCACCGCGGCATTCTGATCCGCGATTACTAGCGATTCCAACTTCATGCGGGCGAGTTGCAGCCCGCAATCTGAACTGAGGCCGATTTTTTGGGATTAGCTCCGCCTTGCGGCTTGGCAACCCGTTGTACCGGCCATTGTAACATGTGTGTAGCCCAAGACATCAGAGGGCCATGCTGATTTGACGTCATCCTTACCTTCCTCCGTCTATAAGACGGCAGTCTCTCGTGACACTTGTAACACGAGATAAGGGTTGCGCATGTTACCCCATTGAAGGGAGCGCCTCACGGCACATGCTGACGGCAACCATGCAGCACCTGTGCTAGTGTCCTTGTGAGACGTCGCACCTTTCGGCACGACTTCACTAACATTTCAAGCCTTGGTGAGGTTTCTCGTTTACCGTCGAATTAAACCACATGTTCCACCGCTTGTGCGAGTCCCCGTCTATTCCTTTGAGTTTTAGCCTTGCGGCCGTACTTCCCAGGCGGCAGATTTAACGCGTTAGCTACGCCACCCCGAGGGTCGATACTCGAGACGACTAATCAGCATCGTTTAGGGCGTGGACTACAAGGGTATCTAATCCTTTTTGCTCCCCACGCTTTCGTGCCTCAGGGTCAGGAATGTCCCAGTCTGCTGCCTTCGCCTTTGGTGTTCCGCACGATATCAACGGATTTCACCCC
>ERZ1292625.2431-Hain-H41-01um-R1-2431-length-17247-cov-19_pt1 | contig 17247 bp, 21 predicted proteins | sample MGYA00564400_ERZ1292625 | MGnify/ENA primary metagenome ERZ1292625 (study PRJEB36523, sample SAMEA6512639) | groundwater metagenome | collected 2019-01-08 | study: AquaDiva: Metagenomics assemblies of 32 groundwater samples
CGGCCGTCGGGAGCGGAGGGAGACGAGGCACGAGCGGGGACGGGGAGCGGAGCGGCGCGCATACTCGCGAGGCCTCTTCAGAAACTACCGAGCGTACTCAACGGAGCGGGTCTCGCGGATAACATTCACCTTGATTTCACCGGGATACTTCATTTCGGTCTCAATGCGCTGGGCGATATCGCGGGCCAGCTGAAGAGCGGCCAAATCATCGATTTTGCTGGGCGTGACGAAAACGCGAACCTCGCGACCGGCTTGGATGGCGTAGGATTTCTCAACGCCATCAAATGAATTGCAGATGCGTTCGAGGTCCTCCAGGCGCTTGAGATAGATTTCCACCGTATCGCGGCGGGCACCCGGGCGGGCGCCGGAGATGGCATCTGCGGCCTGCACGATGCGGCTTTCCAGCGAACTGTAAGGATATTCCTCGTGGTGAGCCTCCATCGCCTTGATGATTTTGTCGTCGATGCCGAACTTAGCGAGGATTTTCCTGCCGATTTCCACATGGGTCCCCTGCACTTCGTGGTCAACCGCCTTGCCGATATCGTGGAAAAGCGCGCCCTTCTTGGCAACCATCGTGTCGGCGCCCAATTCGGAGGCAAGCATGCCGGAAACATGCGCCATCTCAATGGAGTGAATCAGGACATTCTGGCCGAAACTGGTGCGAAATGCCAAGCGGCCGAGTAAATAGACTAGTTTTGGATCAACCATACCGACACCGCACTCAATAAGTGCGGCTTCACCTGCCTGGCGAATCTTTTCATTAATTTCAACGCGGGCTTTTTCAACATTCTCTTCAATCTTCGTGGGGTGAATGCGGCCATCGGCAATAAGTTTCTCCAGCGCGATTTTCGCGATTTGGCGTCGAACGGGGTCAAAGCCGGAAATCACCATCGTGCCCGGCGTGTCGTCGATAATAATATCGACGCCAGTGAGGCGTTCGAGCGTTTTGATATTGCGGCCTTCTTTTCCAATGATTTTGCCTTTGAGCTCATCCGATGGAAGCGAGACGACGGTCGTTGTGGCATCAGCGATGTGCGAACCGGCATAGCGCTGAATCGACATCGTCATGATTTCGCGGGCTTTTTGCTCCAACTGCTCGCGGTTCTCTGAATCGAGCTTGCGTAATTGGTGGTACAAATCATCGCGGTACTGTTCGGCGACTTTTGCCATGATCTGGTCGCGCGCTTGTTCGCGGTTGAGCCCGCTCACGCGTTCCAGTTCAGCCACCTGTTTGGCATGCGCCTGTTCGGTATCGGCTTTCAGAGCAACAAGCTCTTCCGCCTTATGTTTCAGCGATGCGCGTTCTCCGGCGACTTCTTTCCCGCGCTCTTCCAGGTCGCTCTCCTTTTTTGTCAGGAGATTTTCAATACGGTCGAGCTGTTTTCTCCGGTCGGCTTCTTCGCGCTTGGAATCCTCCAGTACTTTGAGTGCCTTGTTGTTGGCATCCAAAAGGACATCCTGGGCCTTCGCCTTGGATTCGTTGAGAATTGCTTCTGCGCGTGTCTCCGCCTGCGCCGCTTTACGCCCTGCGAGAAACTTCCGGAGAAAATACCCGATGAGAAGCCCCACGGCGACTGCGGGAATTGATAGAGTTAATGACATTCATATTACGCACAGAAAAGACCGCGGTGCTGATCACGCGGGTGATATTCGTTGCATCCCTTGTGGTATGCGTGAGGATCATCGGGCTTTCTGCGTCCAATTACTATTAATTGGTACTAGTATACCAGAATCACCCCATTATGCAATGTCAGGCCAAAATAGCACCTCCGAGCACCCGAGAGCCGCGATAAAACACCACCGACTGTCCGGGAGCCACCGCGCGAACGGGCCTGCGAAATGTCAGCGTATTGCCCCGCAATACCACTCCAACGGCCGCGGTGCGGTAGCGAATTTTTGCCTGCATCGGGGCTCCTGCTACAGGTTTCGGCCCAAGCCAGTGTACATCTGTAATGTGGGCGCGAGTTGAGTAGAGATTTTTCTCACCGCCGACGGTGATGGTATTGGCACGCATATCTTTTTTCACCACGAAATACGGACCATTGCCTTCTTTGATATCCAACCCATGGCGCTGGCCAATCGTGTAGTATGCGGCGCCGTCATGAGCACCGAGGACGCGTCCGTCAACATGTACAATGCTACCCCGCTTCTGCGTGATGCGTGACGCCAAGAAATCTTTCACATTGAGCTCTCCGACAAAACACACGCCCTGGCTGTCCTTTTTGAACGCGGTCGCGAGACCGGCTTTGCGGGCAATAGCGCGAACCTGCGGCTTCGTGAGGTGTCCGATGGGGAACAGTACCTGCGGCAAGACCGACGCGGGGATATTCCACAGGAAGTATGTCTGATCTTTTTCCTTATCTTTCGCCGTACGCAACTCAAAAATTTTGAGTTTTGAGTTTTGAGTTTTCATTTCGCGCTTACAAGCATAGTGTCCGGTTGCAACCGCATCTGCGCCCTCTTGCATGGCCCGCTCATAAAACAAACCGAACTTAATATGCCGGTTGCATTCGACATCGGGATTTGGCGTCGTGCCGGTGCGATACGCCTGGATCATCGGAGCGGCAACACGGGCCCGGTATTCACGCGAGAAGTCCCATGTCTTCAGCGGTATATCCAGCGCCGCAGCCACACGCAACGCATCGGCGCGTTCCGTACGCCACATGCAGGTCATGCCAGCCGGTTGCCAGGACTTCATATAGACGCCCACAACGCGCCATCCTGCGCGTTTGAGCAGTAACGCGGCCACCGATGAGTCTACACCGCCGGACATGGCTACGAACGCCGTTCCTCTTATCTTTTCTTTCTTTGACATCGGGACGATTATGCAATATTTCTCGGATCGTCGCAAGTATTGCATTTTGACAGCGCTGGCATACGATATGCCTAATTTTATGAAAGCCACTCGTCGCAGCGTATCGCAGAAAATCGCCGTGTTTGATATTGACGGCACCATCTTCCGCTCGAGTCTCATCATCGAGGTATTCAATGCGCTCATCGATGCCGGTGTTTTCCCGCATGAGGCGCGTGATGTTGTCGAGCGCTCATTCGTCCGTTGGCTGGACCGCAAGGGCCATTACAACGATTACCTCATGAAGCTCGTCCATACCTACTACGAGTACCTCCCCGGCACAAAGTCAGTCCTTGTCGATGCGGTTATCGAGGGTGTTATCGACCGGCAAAAAGACCGTGTATACCGCTACACGCGAGACCTCATTGCTGCGTTGCGGAAGAAAAGATATTTGCTGATTGCAATTTCTAACTCACAACATGCGATGGTCGAAGCGTTTGCGCATACGCAAGGCTTTGATGCCGCTATCGGGCGAACACTGGAAATGAAAGACGGCGCATACACGGGACGCCAGATGTACAATGGAAGACCATTCCCCATCGCTTCTCATCTCGATAAAGTTGAGATTCTAAAGCACTATCTCGATGCCGAAGATATCCGGGCGGACCTTGCGCGCTCCTACGCTGTCGGTGATTCTGAAGGCGATATCCCTCTCCTTGAATCGGTAGGCCATCCCATTGCCTTCAATCCGTCGCTTCCGCTCGCGCGTATCGCTAAACGGCGTAGCTGGAGTATGATCGTGGAGCGCAAAGATGTCATATACCGCATATCCAAGGCGACATTTGTCCCTCATGCCGAGCGGCAGCGCGTAAAGATACCGTACGGGAAGCAGAGCCGCTAGCGGCCGGCTCATTTCTGTGGCATACTCATTCCATGCTTGATTTGGTCTCTCTCATCAAGGGCGTTGGGTATCTGGGGGTTGGCGCGATCGTTTTTGCTGAATCCGGTCTGCTCATCGGTCTCTTTCTTCCCGGTGACAGTCTACTGTTTACCGCCGGCTTTTTGGCATCTCAAGGATTCTTGTCGATTGTGCCGCTTGTTCTTATTATATTCGTTACGGCCGTTCTGGGAGACAACACCGGCTATTGGTTCGGTAAGCGTTTTGGTCCTTCGGTATTCCGCAGGCGCGGGTCACTGTTACTGGACCCCGAACACATACACCGCGCGGAAGAATTTTTCCAAAAGCACGGACCAAAAACAATTATCCTGGCACGATTTGTTCCGGTCATCCGTTCAATTGCACCGATACTTGCCGGCGTCGGCAGTATGCATTGGAGCACCTTCTTTTTTTACAATGTCGTCGGCGGCCTGCTCTGGGGCGTTGGGGTTACGCTCACAGGATACTATATCGGTAGCGTCATCCCGGGCGTTGATGCGTACATCATCCCCATCGCATTGCTTATCATCGTGGTATCGGTCGCCCCGGGCCTATGGCACCTCCTCCGCGACAAGAACGGCCGCGCACAGTTGATTGCGAAGATGAAAGGACTGTTACACCGCTAGTCATGCGCATTACAGTCAACGCAAAACCGGGAAGCCGCGCCGCATCGGTGAAGCTGATCGAGCCTGACCGGTATGAGATAGCGGTCACACAGCTCCCCGAAAAAGGCAAAGCGAACGATGCAATCCGCCGTGCGCTCGCAAAACATTTGCGCGTCGCTCCGTCCCGGCTCTCATTGCTCATGGGCGTTACATCCCGTATTAAAGTATTCGAACTACAATGAACGATTTTGACCGCTATAAAGAATTCGCTGATTCTACGGCAATCTATCCGAACCGCGGTAATAATCTGACATACCCGACACTCGGATTGGCGGGTGAAAGCGGCGAGGTCGCGGAAAAGGTGAAGAAGGTTATACGCGATCATGCGGGCATCTGTGACGACGAAACCCGTATACTCATTGCAAAAGAATTGGGCGATGTCCTGTGGTATCTGTCTCAACTTGCACACGAGCTGGGTATCCCCTTTTCCAAGATCGCCGAACTCAATGTGCTGAAACTCCGCAGCAGGCATCTGCGTAACCGCGTGCGCGGCAGTGGGGATACCCGCTGAGCCGGATAAAAAGACCCCCTACGCGGGGGTCTGATCGTTCAGCCGTCGGAGTATGGCGCCTGCTTGCGCCATCATCGCACTCCATTTTTGTTTTGAGATGTCGCGTTCACCTGGCCGAGCGGTGATGAACGGTTTTCCATCGCGGAGAATGAATGTGTATGCATCCGCACCGTCCCACAGCGTTACGCGGCGCGCTGACTCGTCGACATCAAATGTGAATTCAAAATATCCCGGTGATATTTTTTCTGAATTATTTTTTTCCATTCCCATCCGTCAACTCTATCAAATCTGAAATAAGTTATCCACTTTTTTTCTATGCAAGGAGTGCGCGCGAACTTATAATAGAGGTGTCGGTCATTCACATTGGTATCGGTGACGGTGTTCATGAGCAATTCCTCACGGGGTCGCTCCATTGGTCGCCCGTCATCTTACAAACCATAAGGAGGAATGCGATGCAGTTCCCATGCGCCGCGGCTCATGTGCGCTGGATCGCGAACCATCCAAACATGGCAAAGAAAAAGAAGAAAGCAGCCCCGAAGAAGAAAAAGGCTGCATCAAAGAAGAAGAAGAGGTAATCTCGTCTTCAACAAGAACCCCGAAAGGGGTTCTTGTCTTATTCTGAATCGCACAACAAAAGAAAACCCCTGACCTCTATTGGTCCGGGGTTGTTGTGTCTGCCTTCGCCAGCGGCGGCAGAGGCCACTGGTCACGCAGAAAGCGCAATTTCGTAATGTATCCTTTGGTTTCACCGAGCAGGTGTTCGGTTTTCTTTTTGCCGCTTGCTTTCGCCCAGTCAGCCGCTTTGGTACGCAATGCAACGGCAAGCACCGATTTCACGCGTCCCACGCCAGTGTTGTACGCGGCCGCGAGATATTCTTCGAGTTTCGGATCGGCGACTATGCCGTCACCGAACGCGTTCACCAGCACGGCTAGGTTGTGGTCATGGAGAAGCACGGCGGCTTTCATGGCGTTGAGCGGATCGCGAGCACCGTCGACGAAATCTTTATTGAGCTCCGCTTCGGGATACAGCTTGGCCATGAGAGCATAGGTGCCCGAAGTGAATTGCATCAACCCACACGCTTTTGCTTTGCTGCAGGTATAACTGGCAACGCGGTCTCGGTTGGCACCGATGACGACATGCATGCGTTCGGTTGTCCAAGTCGGATCCAGAATGAATTCTGTAAGATCCATCAGTTCATTGGGCACCAATCGTTCGGTGAACTCCGGCTTCAGCGCGGAAACATCCGCAACCAACATGTTGCCTGTGGTCTGCGACGGCACCTGCAAACGACGCAATTCTTCGTGCGCACGCTTAGCGAGGCCTGTGAGGTATTCCCTGCCTCCGGCAACCATTTCGGGAACATGCAGCTCTTTGCTGTAAGGCGTATAGAAGACGGGCGTGATTGTGCGAACGGTATCGTATACCGTCACACGCTTCCCGGTCTTGTTTGTGACGATCCGCGCCACTTTCTCCTGTCCCACCAGCGGATAGGTATTGGCGATCACCGTCAGTCCGGCCGGTGATTTGACCCGGTACTCTGTTGCCCAGTTGTTCCAGCGAATACCGTTTATCCGCGTGACAACTTCTATTTCGTATCCGGGTGGTGCAATCAACTTATCGCCACGCTTTGTGATGATAACCTGGCTAAGAGTACACAGCTCCGGGTCGAGAAGTTCGAGCGCAATTTGCTTTTCCGGATCCTTGAATGTAGCAACCGTCCCGGCACGCTTCTCTGCGTAGCGGTATTCCTTTGTGCCGACCGTCAGCTCGACCGATTTAAGCAACTCTTCGGCATTATCTATCTGCTCGAAGCGGTCACACTTCGGTTCGGGAGTAGGTTCGCTCGCCAATGCCGGCGGAATCAAAAGTTGTGCCAATGAAAGTGAGCGGACCGGCAAGGACACCGGCTCCGACGGCGATTGCGCGACATCATTCACAATCTCAACGGGTTGCGCCGCTATCTGTATTTTGCCGGCCTTGCCGACGAGGCCGGCGCATGCGCCGGCAGTAAGCGATGCCAGTGCAACGGCGACAATCAACACAAAACGACGCATAGTCACTCCACGGGAATTGGAAACGGGCTGTCCAGACGATAGCACATCAGATTGGTTTGTCATCACAGATTCTTTTCGATATTCGCGGCCTTTTGCTGAATCGTATTCGCGTATGAATTACAGATGGCTTGACTGCAGTTAGGACTTCCCCCGATGTATGCCTTTGCCGCAGCTATCTCCCCTGCGCGGGTCTTACTGGTTGCACCGCCTTTGGCAAGTTTGACGGCAGCGGCAGTGAAAGCGTCTTCAGTGTTCCACGGATTCGCAGTACTCCGCCCGGTCAGTTGCATCACCGAAGGCGCGTACCCAAGCCATGTTGAAGGAATAAATTGTGCAGGTCCCATCGCGCCTCCGCATCCGTACGAAGGCTCTTTGGATACTTTCACGGAATCCGGGTTTAATCCCAGTGCGCTGGTGATCGACAGGAACGCGTTTTTTTCCGTTTCGGCGCGCCTGATGTAGAACGCCTTCCGGTCAGTAGTTCTTGCAATCTGTGACAGCCGCAGATAACACTGCACCATGTCGTCCTGCCAATTGCCCTTTCCGACATTAAGCCCCAATCGTGATTCTACTTCCAACAGCGCCAGCAGAAACGCGGGCCTGATGCCGGCGCCGATCGCCGCCAGCTGCGCATATTTTACCGCGTCCTCAACGGTGATGCCATTGGCTTGCAAATAGTAGATTTGCTCCTTCAGACGATCGAGGTTTTGCTTGGTTGTTTTGATGAGTTGTTGAAACTTCACTTCCTGTCCTTTGGTTTCTTTCAGAATCACATTTTTCGAACCCTTCGCGGAAGCCAAATCCCTCTGCTGTATCTCCGTCAGCCCCTTCATGCGTTCCAGTTCGCCCTTTTTCCCTTCGAGTATGTTGCGTTGCCCGTCAAGCGCTATCTGTAAATCCCTCATCTCCCCGATGGTAATGCGGAGATTATCCTGCGTCAGCTGAATTTGGTGCACATAATCGAAAAAATCCGACAATGCGTTATTCTGCAGAATGATCTGCGCCAAGCTTTTGCGGTCCGTCTCATCCAGAGCGCGGATATATTCCGCAAGCGCGCCCTGATGCAGAGCGATTTTTTCCTCGGCGTCATTGATTGCGCCGGTCGTCTGCTGAATTTCCATACCCGTCTGATCAATGCTCACCGCAAGTTGCTTTATCTGCGTACTTATCTGACCGATCTGCGCATTCAGACGGGCAATTTCATTTTGTAGCGTCTTTGATTTTTGACCGACTTCGACTGCCTGCGCCTCGTATTGGTCTATCTGCCGCTGGTACTCATCAATCAGTTTCTGTTTGGCATTAATATCGTCCTGAACGGAAGCGCCCGTTCCCATCGGAATTAGTAAACTGAAAATCACGGCAAGGGCCGGGATTTTCATAAAACCCGCAATGTTCGTGAACCGAAATGTCACCGGACTGTGATAGTCCCCCGCATCGTTGCGTTCGCGGAGTCCAGATGATTATGATACCCGCATGTCTGCACTTTAGAGAATGTGAGCGTGTACGACTCACCGTTGTTGAGCCCGCGCATTGCGTCAAATCCGGGACAATCGGTGTGACCTGGATGCGGATTCGAAGCGGGCCAGAACACGGAATCAGTAGTGTTAAGCAGCGTCACGGTGTCGCCCTTGCGGATGCTCAATAACGCGGGAGACAGGCCGGATGAAGTCAGCTTCACTGTGTACGAACGGGGCACATATGCGGCAGTGGCCGCCGGACTTGTGGATACGCTCGGCGTCGGGCTTGCCGACTGCAGCGCTTCTTCTTCATCGGTATTGCTGCCCTTCAGGTAGTAACCGCCGATAAACGCGATCACCGCAATGACAACGCAGATAGCTATCACGACCTTCGTAGAGAGTGTGTTTTCCATGTTGTAATTATAGCAAATCATACCATTCGCAACAGCGTAGTGGATAGCGCCTGATGCAACGCGCGCCGGCTCATGTATACTATAGTCATGCGACGACTATTCATTTGTTTGTCCGTGGTAGCTTGTGTTGCGTCTGTTGCCGTTCCCGCGCTTGCGGCGACCACCGCACCGAACCTTCCGTTGGAAGCGATGCAGCAGACCGTCAGCGACTTGTACACCTATTCGCTGAAAATCGTGGGGCTGTGCGTCTTTGTGATGTTTTTAATTGCTGGATTACGAAAAATCATTCCGGATTCGATGTGGCCAGCTGCGCTTAGCTCTCTCGATGACCCCTGGAAAATCATTCTAAATGCTATTATCGGACTCGTCCTGCTGTTTTCGGCGTACCTAATTCTGAATACGATAAACCCTGACTTGGTTGGCGGGCAGATAGGATTTCTTCCAGTCAATCTTTTTATGTCAGTGTGACTTGATTAACGAGAAAAGAAAAGCCGAGTAGTATTTCTACGCGGCTTGTTGTGTCTTTATTTCTTCTCCTCCCGAAGAGCGCGACCCAGCTCCCACGATGCCGCTTTGTTCTCATCCGCCGTCACGGCTTGGACCGCGGGAAGAAGAGGGCACAGTAGTCCGAGTAGGAAGCCGCTCGCGGTCACACCCTGATAAGGATTACTTGCGGCTTCTGTGGAAGTCCTTCCTTCTCTTAAGGCATCGGTATCGACATTTGTTAAGTCAATCTTCGGCATAGCGCACCAATCACATACTAAGTAATTACGGTGTTTAGGTGTCGTGTTTTCAGGTTAGAAGGCAATCCAACACCTCGTCACGACTTTTACATAATTATGTGTATTTGTCAATGTTTGCGTAGTGTATAGGGAGAATGAGACAATTCCATCATTATGGCATACGCTCTCACACTGTTGGCACTGCTGGGTGTATTCTTATGGGCAACTCCCGCCCATACGGTCATTGCCGAACAGTTGCGTCGCGCAGGCGGCATCACGCAAAGCATCGCGTCTTCATCATCAGATTCTTTACGCGCTCAAGCGGGTACGGTCATTGAATCGCTTCGCCGGAAAAGCATGGAGCTACTACGAAAGCAGCTCCATGGGACCGTCGATGAGTTGGTGAACTAGCGCTAGAGCAGTCCGTCGATGATTTTCTTGAATGCGTCGAACGGTTGAGCGCCGACCACTTGCTGGCCATTAATGAAGAAGCTGGGGGTTCCGCTTACGCCTGCGGCGGAGCCTGCGGCGGTATCGGCATCAACTTTGCCGGTGTATTTTTGTGTGTCGAGACACGAGTTGAATTGCTGGGCGTTCAATCCGATAGCCGCGGCCCATGTTTTTAGCTCCGGTACGCCAAAGGTAATGGTATTCTGCCCCTGTTTTTCCTGTTCACCGAACATCTTGTCGCGGTACTCCCAGAATTTTCCCTGCTCCTTGGCGCACAACGACGCCAGTGCGGCTGGCTTTGCGGCCGGGTGGAACGACAGAGGGAATGCGCGAGTTATAAAGCGGACTTTTCCGGTGTCGATGTATGTTTTCTTCAGTTGTCCGTAGGTGTCCTTCCAGAAACGACGGCAGTAGGGGCATTGGAAATCACCGAACTCGACAATAGTGACTTTCGCCTTCGAGTTGCCAACCATCGGGTCATCGGCAGAAAACAGCGTCGAGGGGTCTTTTACCACCACGGGCGCATCGCCGCTTGGCGCCTCGGCGGTCGGCTGCAGCGCCGAAGGAAACAGTGCAGCAGTATTTCCACCAGAACCGACATATAGCACCGACCCTGACACCATTGCAGCTGCAACTAAAATTGCCATCGGAATGCTGACCATAAAGCCCTTCGTCGGTTCAGTGCTGACAGAATTCATTTCGGGTTCCATTGGTGAAATTTAGATATGGGGTTAAGTATAACGAGATTCGCGATTTTAGGGAAGCGTCAATCGATGCGCATGATGTACACGGAAATGGAAAAGAGGATGAGGGTCATCAGCGTCGAAATCAGGCAGTAAGGGCAGAGTGCGCCGAGGATGAACAACTGGACATAGACGAAGTAGAGCGATGCGAGCATCCCCGCGCTTACCAGCCAGCACGCCCAGTGCAAAATGCGGCGATTCCAGACATCAAGATACGCGATGAGCAATACCAGCAGCGTACCGTAGTACAAAATGCCAAGCGCGGAAACCGGCACCGGACCGACCGAGGCATATTTGCTCGTAAGCACAAGCTCGCAATTATTCAGAACAACACAGGGAGGGATCACGTCGCGGATGTGTTGCGCAGTGAGATATGCGGAATCGGCAAAACCGATGAGAGCCGCAGAAAACAGAACAATAATCAGCCACCTATTTATTTGCATCGAGGGCGTTGATAAGATTTTGTTTGAACTCTTCATAGCTCTGCGGGTGAGTCATGCGCACACCATTCACGAAGAAGCTCGGAGTGCTGTTCACATCGGACGCCGTTCCGCTGTCTACATCAGTTTTGACACGGTCTTTGACGGCGGCATTATCGATATCCGAGAGAAACCTGCCCGTATCCAGCCCTAACTGTTGCGCGTATCCTACGAAAGCATCGCGGGCTGCCTTTGATGAGAGCGGTGACCAAATATCCTGTTTTTCGAATAACACATCGTGCATTTCCCAGAATTTCCCTTGCAGCGCGGCTGCCTGTCCCGCCTGCGACGCTAGCTGGGCATTCGGATGAATGGAGAGCGGGAAATAGCGGTATGCAAGACGAATCTTGCCCTTCAATTCCGGCTCCGCAAACGCTTTTGCAATGACCGGAACGAAGGCGGCACAGGCGGGACACTGAAAATCACTGTATTCCGTGAGAGTGACTTCGGCATCTGCGGGGCCCTGCATGTTATCTTGAGCGTCAACGGCGACAGATAATACTCCGCTTTCAACGGGTAGCTGGGCGTTTTTTGACAGCTCCACCATCCCCCAGCCGATGAGTCCGATTGCCACGAGCGAACCGCCCCAAATCAGCATACGGCGCAACATACGAGACGGGCTCTGCCGGAGGGAGTTGCTTCCCCTCTGTGAACGCATAGTCTCACGCCGTTCGCGACGGCTCATGTGGGCATCGTTTGATGCGTTATGTTCCATGGCGGATATCATACCACAGACAGAACATGCTGCCAGCCATTGACTCATCCATGATATTGTCGTAAAAATGTTCAGATCGTTTCACACGCAGGAGAGCTTATGGCTGATGTGGGATTGTTTGACGAGCTGCTCATTCCGCGCCGCGCCATCTTGTTAGCGGACGAAATCGAAGACGAATTGTGTGAGCATGTGTCGCCGATACTGATGCTCCCCGGTAATTTTCAATTGCCGGGGAGTTTTCATTTCCCACACACAGCGATACAATAAACGATATGAACATTTCATTTTTTGAGGTCATGCCGGGAGAGCAAGAAAGTTTGATGACACAGCTACCTGCTGGACACATAGTCAGCTATTTCAGCGAAAAATTGACACCGGAGACGCTCGATAAAGCGATGGGCGCGGAAATTGTTTCTGTATTCGTGAATTCTGAAATCCGTGCGCCGCTCATTGACCGGCTACCCGACTTGAAATTAATCGCCACCCGTTCGATGGGTTTTGACCATATTGATGTAGAGCATGCCCGTAGTAAGGGAATCCATGTCGTCAATGTCACCACCTACGCGGCGCATCCGGTCGCGGAATTCACCTTCGCGCTTTTGCTGTGTGTGACCCGCCGCATTTATCATGCCTACAACCAACTGCGGGAAGGTACCGATTACAACATCAGAAACCTCGGCGGTTTTAATCTGTTCGGCAAGACTATCGGAGTTGCCGGCACGGGGCGCATCGGCCGCAATGTCGTCGGTATCGCCCGCGGATTCGGCATGAAAGTGGTAGCATTCGACGCGATGCCGGATGCGGCGTTTGCGGCCGAACAGGGATTCCCGTATGTATCATTGGAAGAACTCGTTGCTCAATCGGACATTATCTCCCTGCATCTTCCGTATACGAAAGAAACGCACCACATTCTTGATGCGTCGTTATGTGCGAAGATGAAGAAAGGCGTCATTCTCGTAAATACCGCCCGCGGTGAACTTATTGATACCCATGCGCTGGTGGCCGCATTACAAGACGGTACGATATGGGGCGCAGGGCTCGATGTTCTTGAAGAAGAGCGCGCATTCAAGGAAGAACGCGGAGCCATTGCGGGCAATAAGGAGGGCATCGATTACCGTCTGCTCACCGCAAACCACATTCTCATCGACATGCCCAATGTTATTGTCACACCGCACATCGCATTTGAGACGGCCGAGGCGATGCAGGAAATCGAACGCGTCACCGCCAAGGCCATCACCGATTACATCAACGGCACCGAACAGAAATTCCTGTAATGCACCGCATACGCAATTATGAGGCACTGGCATCCACGCCGGTACGCCGCGATGCCTTGGACATCATCGAGGCGGGGTTGATTGCCATCGATACGGCGATGACCGTTCGCAATCATGTGCGCCTCGACGGAAACAACCTCACCACCGGAACGCACTCATACGATTTGAGCAGGTACCGGAATGTGCATGTGTTCGGTTTTGGCAAGGCATCTTGTCAGGCATCTGCCGTAATGGAACAGATACTCGGCACCCGCATCCATGCCGGCATTTCTATCGGTACCGGTACCAATACTTGCCGAACCATTAAGGTATGCGAAGCATCCCACCCGCTGCCCTCCTCCGAAAATGTCCGTCTTAGCGGCGAAATAGTCGCACAATGCGGAACCCTCTCGGCTGAAGACCTGGTACTGATCATCGTTTCCGGCGGCGGTTCGGCAATGCTGTGTTGGCCGTCGAGCGAGTGCGACTAGGGAACCCGTCTCTACGAAGCATCCATCCGCAGGGGACTCACCATTCGGGAACTCAATGTCGTCCGCAAACACATCTCGTCACTCAAAGGCGGCGGTCTGGCTAAATTACTACATCCTGCCACGGTAGTCGGCCTTATCTTCTCGGATGTACCGGGTAATATGCCGGACATGGTGGCATCGGGTCCTACTTATCCCGATTCCAGCACCGTTGCCGATGCGCAAGCGATCATAAACAAGTACGAGCTTGGTTCATTTGAATTGTTGGAAACACCGAAAGACGCCTCTCTCTTCAAGAATGTTACGAACATTGTGCTGGTTTCAAACGAGACGGCTCTGCGTGCCATGGCCAAAACCGCGCAGTCTTTGGGGTACGATACCGACATCATCGCGTCCGATATGTACGACGAACCGTCTTCTCTTGTCGCGCGCTTCACCGCCGTTGCACGGCCGCACTCGGTGATGCTCGGGGGCGGCGAATCCCGTCTCGTCGTACCCGCAATAGCGGGTCATGGCGGCCGCAATCAGCATGTCGCACTCACTGCCGCAATCGTTCTACGGGCGGGACAGCTGTTTGCTTCAATTGCATCCGACGGCAGCGATAATAACGAAAGCGCGGGCGCAATCGTCGATAATGCGACCGTGCGACTGGCAACCGAATCCGGTTTTGATGCGAACAACTCCCTTCGGAATTTTGATGAACATGCCATCCTGGAAAAGGTCGGAGCGCTCGTGTTCACCGGCCCTACCGGTGCGAATGTCAGCGATGTGATGTTCCTTCTGACACTGTAGTCAACAAAAAAAGCGGAGAGACCCTTGTCCCCCCGCTGTACCGGCCTTGCCGGCAAGACCGACATTTCCCTACTGCGTGTCGCACGGGCTTATCGCCGGCGGCCGGAACTTGATGTAATGCTGAAAAACCCGCGCGTACCGGTCGGCGCCACACAATAGGTAGCCGATTTCGTCGGCGAATCGCTCGTGATCAAGGCACCGGATGGGCCAGAACACCGAATGTCCTTGACGGTGCGACTGCACATCGATGACATGCCCCAGCTCGTGCGCCATCATGCAGTCAAGGTCGTCATCAGGTACTGGCCCCACAAAGCGATGGTCTATGAGGAGCAAACGGCCATCATAGCTCATCCAGTTGCTGTGGTTCCAACGCGAGTACCAGACATCGAACAGCATGTTGGTCTGCACCATACGCGGCGGAGACGGGTCGAATCCCCGTCTCCGGGCCATCGCCACCGCCCGGCGCATGCTGATTTCATACCGCATGTCCGCCTGTTTGGTGTAGAGGAGTAACGCACGGGGCTTCATGTCCCACACGGCACTGTACTGCTGCACGCTCACCATATCGTACACAAAAACAGGCAACACGCACGACCCAAGCACGAGCATCAGTAAACAAACCGCGTCCAGAACCTTTCTCCCCATCGGAACCACCTCGCCCAAGAACTGACCCGATTGAAACAGAAACGGGCACAAAAGAAAAGGCGAAATGAAAATGCCCCAACGCACACGCGCCGGGGCAAAACGAACTAGTCTGGGTGGGGACAACCGCAGTACTGAGCGAAACTGAATCCGCCTTGACCCGGATTGCCTGCGGGATTGATGACAGTTCCTCCGGAGACTGCATTCTCCGTAAAGGTGTAGGACTGTGCCCCGTTGACATTGCAGGATGCACCGCCCCAATGCACGACCACCATCACCGCGCTCCGGGTAAACTGGTAGGAGTCACCGCTCCCGCTCTCGTCCTTGTATGTCGGCACGAGATTGAAGTATTCGCAGATGTCATCCGGGTTGTTCCCGTTGCCCCACGGATTCGGCTTGTAACAGCCGTCCGCTTGGGTCAGGTGAGTAGGCTCACAGGCTTGGCAGGTCACATCGATGAAGGTGGACACCGTATTGCTGGTGATTTCGCTTTGCTCCACCGACCACACCCTGGCGGTGTTTTCGACGGTGAAATCGTTGCAGTTGCCTTGCGGATTGGTGACTTGGCCATCCCATTCAACCCACCCCGTCTCGCCGGGCGTCATCACCGCAAAATTCCACTTGAGCGTTCCGCTCGCGTTGCCGGTGTAAGAACCGTTCGAAGCGTGTCGCTCGCGTTTGTAGGTGATGTTGGCGGGTATCCGATCTCGAATCTCCACCCCGCCACCCGTGCAGTTTGCCGTACCGACATTTTGAATTTCGATACGGTATGTCAGTTCATCACCCGGAACCGCAGTTGCGTGGTCGACCTGCTTCGTGATGCGCATATCGCACTGGGCTTGCACGATTGTGAAGGAGACGGTCGTAGAACAACTCGGTCCACCCGTCCCGCCGGTGAAGTTCACCGGTACTGTGTAGTTGCCCGCTGGCACATCACTGAAAGTGACTGAGCCGCCGCTTGTGACGATTGTTTTGGTCACGCTGTTGATGGTGATCGATGCAGTACCGGGACCGTTCCATGTTGCCGCGATAGTCACGGACTGGCCGTTCACGACGAATGACGCGTGGAGATTCACATCCCCGCAGGTACGGTCCTTCGGGTTGATGAGCACACTGCCCGAACCCGACCTGCAGACCGACACACCACTACTGACCTGCCAGGTGTCACTCACGGTGAGCGACGGTTGGTTCCACTCCGGCTTGTTGTAGTTCGAGTAGTTATCACCATCGGAGACCACCGTTCCGCCGGAGAATCCGGAAACGGGCGGCGGTGCGATGCTGATGGAACCGGTGAATCCGGCGGGGAACGAAAGCTTGGAGTTGACGACTGCCGTGGTGGTCGTCTCGCTTTTCGTCATGCTGAACGCAGGGTTGCCGACGCTCGCACACGGACTCGGGGAAGGAGAAGGACTCGGAGAGGGGCTCGGGCTCGGCGGCGGAGGCGAAGGAGGCAGACACGCGGGACCATCGCCCCAGAAAGGCCCCACGAAGTACCCGGGGCTGTATCGCCCATCGACGGGGATGTACGGCGAGTTGTTGACATCCAGTTGCACCCAGACGCCGCAGGGCACTTTCACGCTGAGCTCTTCGCTCGGTGGGAACTGACCCGTACTGTCGGCGTACCAAATCTGTTTCGCCAGGTTGTTCGCGTTCCACGATGTCAGATGAATCCCGGAGCATACCGAGTTCTTGGGGTTCGTGATCTTGACCGTCACGACATCCGGCAGTTGTCCGCCGGGCGTGAAGTTCACGGGAACGGCAACGATGTCCTTGGTGTTGCACGCCGGATCCGGTGACGGTGCGGGCGATGCCGGAGTGCCCGGCACAGAAGGCGCGGGGGCCGCGGCAGTGATTGCCGCGACATCGGGCGCGTTCGGATTGTCTCCTTTGCTGCAAGCGGCGGTGAACGAGATCGCCGCTACCGCAAGCAGTCCGGCAAAGAAACGCATGCGCATTTTGAGTCTCCTGTGTCTGTGAGCGCCTCTGTCAGAGGCGCGAATTATCTCTGTTGTAAACGAAGGCCGATATGCTTCATCGGATACAATAATGATACCATTTTCAGTGTCTTGTGTCAACAGTCTGTGCTGGATGGGTACATCGGTAACACTTTTGAGTAGGTATGTTGATACGCAAT
>ERZ1292625.2432-Hain-H41-01um-R1-2432-length-17247-cov-5_pt1 | contig 17247 bp, 15 predicted proteins | sample MGYA00564400_ERZ1292625 | MGnify/ENA primary metagenome ERZ1292625 (study PRJEB36523, sample SAMEA6512639) | groundwater metagenome | collected 2019-01-08 | study: AquaDiva: Metagenomics assemblies of 32 groundwater samples
TATGGGTGCGATGATACCATACTACTGATACTGAATATAAATCGGCGCGGGGGTAAGGTCGAGAACTTCATCGGTCGTGAGGAGACCGGTCGAGGGCGGATTGCTGTCGTTTTTATAAAACAGCTTGATGCCGGTGAATTGCACCGGTTCTTCATATATTACTCTCGTATACGTTTCTCTCTTCATCTCTTTTGATCCGAAACCGTCCATATCTATTACCATCTGCACCTCCGGCAATGGCTGTATTTTTTTATAGTTCGTCACCATATTTTGCGTAAAGCGGTGTACGACGAGAATCTTCGGCGGCAAGTGATTGTCGCGGACGAGTCTTGCAAGATATTCTGCGGCATAGTTTATGTCGGCGGCGTCGAAGGTGCCGATGACCGTGCCAGGCCGGTGTCCGTATTTCATTGAAAATTCTGGGTCGATTCCGAGATGCACTTGCGGCATCTTCAGATATTTCTCGAGTATCGGCAGCTCGCGCTCGAGCGTACTCTTCCCCACTTGTATATCAAGAAACACGATTCCTTGTATCCGATTTGCAAGAGTAAGTGCATGTTCGATCTGGTCGTCCGGCATCCGGAGAATATAGTTCCCCTCCTTTCCTGCCTTATCTTGCGCGACAACTGCAATGTAATGGATAGCCGGCACCGCGGGCGTCGTCGGATCCGCGGCAGTCCATAGCGCTGTCGTACTTGCAAGCATCGCGAGCATCACGTCGGTTGGATATTCACCAAGCACCCCCATACCTTTTGAATAGAAATTTCCGTAGTAGGCGACAATGCGTTTAAACGGCAGAATAGCATCTGCTTTTGGATACACTGTCTTCACTGGCCAGAGTCTGGGTGTACTTGTGGCGGTAGAAGTCGCAAGAGTAGAGGGATTCACATGCGCAAGAGCGAGGAGACGTGCATCATAGTCGGCCTTGTCGAGTTCTGGCAACGGAATAAAGCGCTCCACTAGATCAGCAGCAGCGGAACGGTACTCTGTTACAAAAAAATTTGAGTATCCAAGAGCATATACGAGCGCAATGACAGCGACACTTATGCTCGCCCCTCGTACCAGTATGGACATGATACGAACATTCTAGTCGAAGTGATGGGAAAAAGCTAAGAAATGAGAGCTAATTTCTTTTCGCGCGGCAATCTTTTAATAGCTGCCTCGCGGGCTCGAGCATCAGAAAGATTTGGAAGCATCTCTGAATATTTGAGCACCACTGGGCGACGAATTTTCGTATAATGTGCCCCTTTTTTTGAGCTGTTGTGCTCCTTCAGCCGCTTCTCGAGATTATTCGTACACCCGACATAGAGCGATGTGTCCGCACACTCGAGAATGTAAACAAACTGAGGCACAGTATGAACTTTTTTCCCTTCCTTTGCAGGAGTGCTACCCATGCAACCCTATCTGCAGTTCGTAGAGTCTTCGGTATTCCCCACCCTCGATCTTGAGCAGCTCATCATGCGTTCCGGATTCAATTATTTTCCCCTCCTTAAAAACTAGGATCATGTCTGCTTTCCGCACGGTACTGAGGCGATGCGCAATAATGAATGTCGTCTTACCTTGCATAAGCTCGTCCAAAGAATCAGTAATGATCTTCTCTGAGCCCGCGTCAAGCGCAGAGGTAGGCTCATCAAGAACGAGAATGCGCGGATTACGAAGGATCGCTCGAGCAATTGCCACGCGCTGCTTCTGACCAACCGAGAGTTTTACGCCACGCTCTCCCACGAGCTGCTCCCATTTCTGCGGGAACTTTTCTATGAAGTCGAGCGCATGCGCCTTTATTGCCGCCTGCCGTACCTCCTCATCCGTCGCTTGGAAATTGCCGTACCGGATATTCATCTTGAGCGTGTCGTTGAAGAGCACGACTTCTTGCGGCACGACCGCGATCTGGCTGCGCAGACTTCGGAGATTTATATTTTTAATGTCATGCCCATCAATAAGCACCTCGCCTTTCGTAGGGAAATGATACGCCGAGACAAGGTCAATGAGCGTACTTTTGCCGACACCCGACTCGCCCACGAGCGCCACCACCTGCCCGCCCTTCACTGCGAAAGAAATGTCTTCGAGCACCTTCTTGCCCTCCTCATACTGAAAATGCACATTCTTAAACGTGATATCCCCTTTCAAATCAAGCTTTACGGAACCCTCCGCGTCATAGATCTCAGTAGGAGTCTGGAGAATCTTCTCAGTCGCCTGAATATTTACGATACCATTCTGGATAGCCTGCCAGTTACGGCCGATGGTCGTAAACGGCCCGAAGATCATGGCCGCATAGGCATTAAACGCTATCAGTTCGCCGATTGTCATCGTGCCATGCTGGATATACGAGATTGAGATTATGAAAATTACGATCTGCGTCGTAAGAATGGTCATACGCTGCAGGAGCGTGAGACTGCCCCAGAGATTGGTGAGACGCATCCAGAGCGGAACGGCACTTTTCATTTTTACCGACAACCTGTTTCGCTCATATTCTTCAGCAGCCGCCTGCTTGATGGCAAGCGCGTTGCCCACGACATCATACGACTCGCCGAACACGAAGTTGAGCACTTCCCAATATTCTTTCTGGTACACGGCGGTGTGCTGTATTCTCGTCGCAAAAATACAGATGTACACGATAACCCCGAGCAAGAGCACTGACGCGAGCACCGGTTTCAGTGAAAATGTGATGGTAAACGCGATAACGATACTGAGGATCTGTGGGGAAAGATCGATGACGATACGCCCAGCGATCGTCTCCAGAAGATTCGCTGCCGTGCTGATTTTGCTGCTTATCTCGCCGATTTTGTTGGTCTTATGAAATGAGACCGGCAGAAGGAGCAAGTACCCGAAGCCATTACTTAAATAATCGAGCCAGATGGTGTTTGAAAACTTCTCGCTCAAGATGTTGATGCGCCAGTCCAGCAAATAGGTGATGAGCTGAATAATGGCCCAGACGACAAGCACGGCCGCGTAAAGCGGGACCGTGTATGAAAAGAATATAACCGTCACTGAGCTGGTGATCGTGTCAAAGAATCGCCCAGCGATGTACGGAATGACGCCATTCCCGAGCGCAGAGAAAATACCCATCACGCTCAGCGTGATGATTTCTTTCTTGTACTGGCCGATGTACTTAAAAAGCACCTGAAGACCGGTGTAGAGATTTTCTTTAGTTATTTTTTCAGCTGTTTCCATAATTCTCGATTGCTGCGTGTATCTATACCACAGCAGCCACCATACGACACGTTTTTACGCCATCCCGATAAACTCAAGTATACGTTCAGAAGGGCGTCCGATGATGGCTCTATCACCCTTCTCAAGTATCGGCCGCTGCATGAGGTCTGGATATTTCACCATCAAGCCGATGATCTCATCATCTTTCAGATCCTTATAGGCAATCTTCATGTCTCGCGCGTCATCTGCCCGCACCAGCTCCTTGGGAGAAATCTTTAGCTTAGCGACGAGCTCTTTCAGCTTCTTTTTTGTGAGCGGCGTATCGTGGTAGCGCACCGTACGATACGGCACGCCACTCCCATCGAGCATCTGTAGTGCTACTCGACACTTCGAGCACGTCGGCTTTTTGTATATGACGATCTCTTCCATACTCTAGTATCCGCTAAACTCTTCCGTGCGAATGTCGTCGTTGCTAACTCCATTCTCGTTGAGCATCTTGCGCATGGCTGCCACCATCGCTCCTGGACCGGCGATGTAGTAGATCGGCATAAATGCCTGATCGACATGTTTATTCAGCATGGTTGCACCAATATATCCCTGCTCGCCACTCCACTCACGTGTCGAAGAAGACATGTCGGTCATGGTACCCACAAACGTAAAGTTAGGATTCTTCTCTGGAAGATGCATGAGCTCTTCAAGAAATGCAGCATCTTCTGGTCGGCGGTTGGAATAAAAAAGAATGATGGTGTGCGAGAGTTTTCGCTCAGCCGCGTCGACTGAAATCGAGTGGAACGGCGTAATGCCGATACCGCCAGCGAGAAAAACCGCCGGACGCTTTGTGTTCTCGTGGAGAGTGAGGTCGCCGAACGGCCCCTCGATACTGAACTCAGCGCCAGCACTCAGACCCTTGAGGACTCGCTTAAACGCCGTGTCACGCATGCGTGTCGCGATCGCGAGATAGTCGTCGGTAGGGGCGCTCACCAACGAGAAAGGGCGCGTATTCCCCTCAGTATCGGTCTCTGGAGGATTCACCAGGGTAAGATCGATGCTCTGCCCAGCTTTGTGGGTAAAGCCTTCTGGCTTCTCAAACTTGAAAAGCATCGTACCCTCGGCGACCGCCCGCGAATCAATAAATTTCGTTTGCATGTATTTCTGCTATTTTATTTCTTTGATAAGCGCCCATGGAAACTCATTCTCGACATTAAACCTGCCGCTCAATTGAAACACTATGTGAGCATTTCTCCGAACAAAACGTTCCTTCCTCATTTTTGCACCCATCACACACCAGGAAATGGTAGTGGCACGTATCATCAGCGCAGTTCACATAGGCCTCAGTCTTTGCCCCGCAATGGTGACACGCCCCAACTATCTCTCGATCACCTCCAAAATCTATCGTGAGACGCCCGTCAAACGTGTAGAGCGTGCCGAGATAGTCTTTGCCCGGATATTTCTCCATGTACCCATGGATCCCATTATCAAGCTGATACACGTCGGTAAATCCTTCTGAGAGAAGCAGTGCGGACATCTTCTCGCAGCGCACGCCGCCAGTGCACACCGTGAGTACGGTCTTGCTTTTAAGCGGTTCAAGATGTGGAAGCGCTTCTGGCAAATCACGAGAATTTCCGAGCTTTGGATTGATCGAATTCTTAAAGTGTCCTGAGGCAAACTCGTAGTCGTTTCGCATATCCACCACCACGAAGTCCTTTTGACTTTCATACCACGCACGGAGCTCTTCAGGGCGCAGATGCCGTGCAGTCTCTTTCCGCGGATCTACCTTATTCTTGTCAAAACGGGTGCCGACTATTTCGTCACGTACTTTTACCGAAAGTTTCGGAAATGAGTCGCCCCTGCTCACACTCGTCTTGACCTGTACATCGCTGAAGCGCGGATCGAGCAGCAGCTCATCCTTAAATATATTCGTGTGCGAAAGCGTGCCCTCGAGCGTGCCATTGATGCCCTCTTCCGCGATGATTACGCGGCCTATAAGACCAAGAGCTTTCGCACGTGCAGTTACCCACTCTTTTAGGGCTTCGGGGTCTTCAATCGACACATATTTATAGAAAAGCAGTACCTGGTAAGACATATTGATTACAGTTATAGTATGCCGCTTCAAGCGGTTCGTCGAGAGTTCTCCCACTCATACGGATTCCTATTGCTCGCCTTTCTTTTTGTGATAGCTTTCGTTGATTTCTTTGATGGTGTCATCGAGGAGTCCGAGCACATCGTTAATCGGCATGTCTTTCGATACGACGCCATATTCTAAAAGCCGCAGTATAGATGCATGAGCACTTCTCGCTTCATAAAGAATTCTTCCCTCACGTTGTTTTCTATCAATTTCTTCTTTTTCGTGCGCCGTGAACAATTCATGCGCTTCGTGCGACAGGTCGTCTGTCTCAAATTTTGGCAATTTTTCAGGATTGGGCATATGAGGGATTATACAGGATGATTTTGGCACTTGGCGGTGAAACCGCCAAGTGCCACGCCTCGCAAGTGTCTTGATTGGCGCACACCTTGTGCGGTATATGAAAAGGCGTGTTGCACTTCAATCTAGAATTCACGGGACTTGTTTGACATAATATTCTTATCGTGATACAAAGATAACAGACACTGGTTATTTATTTAAATTCGTCTTGAACATTCTAACATCAACCAATCATGGAGGTGGTACATGGGTCCATAGTGGAAACTGGCAACTCTCCGAACTCCTTTCAAAGAGATGCTCTATATTTCAATATATATCTCAAACTGAAAGGAGGCAGAGATGCCAAAGCAAGTCGGGAGAGTGGAGATGTACCGTTTGTTCAAATGCCCGGAGGAAGGGTGCAACCCCTGTCTTGAGGCACCCACGGAAGAGTGTGTGCGTCACACAAAGGAGGAGACTGACGCCATGCTAAGTCAGTTGCGGGAAGACCTTGCCAAAGGACATCACGTCGTACTTCGATGTGGACAGGGAACGCTGTCGATGCAAATCAATGGCGTTGGTTGGTTGAAGCCATCAGGCCGCATTTCAGTGAGCGGGAATGAAGCGTTCATCCACGTCGAGTGGTTTCAGCCCGCTGAGCACCTCAGGCCGGAATACGACCTGTCCCTCAATGACGTCTTTAGTGTCGAGATAGATAGCATCGACATGTGGGACGAGGACCATCATCCGGTAGTGTACTGGCGGCATGAAATCGACTTTTGCGACTCCTCACGTTTTTTCCGTTGCGATTACTGTGGCGAGAAAAAGCTGAAGGAGGACGAGAGGCTTGATGGCGGAAATGGTTCTGTAGTGAACTAGTCACGCCAGAAGGGGCGCAGACCAAAACATTGGTCTGCGCCTTTTATTTTTTATTGAGAATTCGGACATCCTCCACCAAGCGGAATAGCGCATGAATTTTGCTGGCTGGTCATCTAGTACGACACTGAAACCATGTGGATACGGAGAGAGTTATTAGTAATATGTTGGAGAAAATCACTTTACGGATATTTCTTATTTGTCTCGTGGGCTGTGCGAGCCTGGTACTCTCCTTTATTTGGGGAAATGGGGATCCTTTAGAAGTTTATTTCAAAATTGCAGCTACCTTCTTTATCATAGGCCTCGCCTCTTTTTTGTGCTGGTTTGTCACTGTGTTCTATAGTCTGCGCGGACTTCTTCGTGATCTCCGCTCGGTTCGCTAACAGATACTCCCAAAAGCACCAAAAAGTTCCTGCTCACAGCTGGGGGACTAGGAGTCGGACCTAGATTGAGGGCTTCAAAGGCCCCTGTCCTACCATTAGACGATCCCCCAGCTGTAGGCACGAACTTCTTTATGCTAACCCATTTTTATTTTTAAGCGAATCTACAAGTTCGAACGTCTACCTAAACTAGATATTAGTTCCCACAAACCGCCTGGAGCGCCGCAAGGTCGGCTTTAGTAGGGACCAGGTTACCGCTCTCATTTTGGGCGAACATTATGGATTTTGGATCACTGTTATGATCAAGGCCGATAGCGTGTCCGAACTCATGAGCGAAGACGCGTTCGAGCTGGGTCGTGCCGATGAATTCGAATATATTAATGCGCTCGCCTGAGGAATCTCGAACATACTCGCCCTGCTCGAAGATATGCCCCGTGTTCTGATTGTATTCTTCCGCCACAGCGTTTAGCCTCGCAACATTGGCGTTATAACTCTCGACTCGGGTATTGATGGAGGCCGCAAGTTGTTTGAGCGATGCTTGTTGCTTGTCGAGCTCTCTGGCCTCGCCCGGGGTGGCGCCTCCACGAGCGTTAATGACCTTTACTGTTTGATTATACGCAGCCTGACCCTCGGCAAACTGCGCTCGTGAAGCATCGAGAGCAGTGCGTGCCGTATCTAAATCAGCTTGCTGTTGAAGAATCTTGCTACCGAGTTTGGCGTTGGCTTCGCGCTCATCATAGATAAAACTGATTTTTAATTTGGCATCTGGGTCGTACGTGAAGAGCGGCTTCCCTGCCACATTGTTCCAGATATCTGCGGCCGCTTTGGCATGAGTGATAATCGCAGACTTCGTCACTCCGAAGCGGGCGTCGAACGCGCCTATCGCATAGGGAATCGGATGCGCGCATGGACGCGTGTTTTTGTATTGATAGTAGAGACCTCCACCCGCTACTGCGAGAACAATTCCTACTACCAAAAATCGGATGCTGTCTCCTCTCATTCAGGAAAGAGTTCGAGAACGGCGAGCTCAAGCGGGAGTGCAGGGATAGGAGCGTAGCGGATGCGCTCGGCGGCGTTCAGAAATGCGAGCATGGTGGTGTGGGTAATTCCCTTCTCTTTGGCGAACTTTTCGAGCGAAGAGAATTCGTCCGCGCCGACATCAAGCGCGAGTGAGGCGTGGAGGTCAGGTGCATAGCGGATGAGAAGTGTAGCGCGCAGAGCCTCCAGCACAAGCTCAAGAAAGAGCTTCATATCTGCACCGGCTTTCGAAGATTGTTCGATGGCTGTAAGCGCTTTACCGCGCTCGCCTGCGGCGAGCGCGGCTATGAGTGCGTGCACCTGTTCACGCTGCGGCGCGCCGGTCGCTGCTTCCACAATCTCACGATCAAGTGATTTCTCTTCCGTGGCAGCAAAGACTTTTTGCAAGACAGAAAGCGCGTCGCGGTATGAGCCTTCGGCAAGCATAGCAATTAATTCAGCAGCATCGGGTACGAGCGTATATCCTTCTTTTTTCGCAATCGCCGAGAGCATTTCCGCAAGCACAACACGTGTCGGCTTTTTAAACTCAAATACCTGACAACGCGACTGCACCGTCTCTGGCACCTTTTCTAATTCAGTCGTTGCAAGAATAAAAACAGCGTATGCGGGTGGCTCTTCAAGAGTCTTCAAAAATGCATTCCACGCACCCTTCGAGAGCATATGTACCTCATCAAGTATGTACACCTTGTAGGGAGAAGCGAACGGCAGTGTGTATACACCCTCAGTAAGAGTTCGGATGTCCTCCACGCTATTGTTGCTTGCAGCGTCTATCTCGTAGAGATCATTCTCGGTGCAGCCGATGGCATTCGCAAAGATACGGGCAACCGAAGTCTTCCCAAGGCCGCGCGAACCAGCAAAAAGATACGCATGACCAATCTTCCTCGACTTTGCCGCTTCTTCGAGCGGTTTCGTAACCTGTTCCTGTCCCACGACATCTGCGAAAGTCGCAGGCCGATGGATCCGGTAGAGAGACTGGTGCGCCATAGATAACGGCACTATATCATGCGTATAAAAATAGAGCGGCCACTCCATTGGAGTGGCCGCTTGCGTCTCTCATTGCAAGAGAAGAAGTTTGTGTGTACTCGTACACTCGTCCCATCGGAATCCACACTTCTGTGGAATTACGTCGTGGAAGAGATGCAGTCGTTTTTCCAGAGCAAAACATTGAAAAAGCGTAAGTCCATCAGCATTTTCCTGATTCCCGAATGGATGACAGTCCATTCGATATGCAGGACACACGCGGACCTCCCCAAGCCCAAGTGCGCGACTGAACTCGATGCACGCGCAATACAGAAGCTCTCCCCACTGAAGTGGATGAAGGTATGCCTTCGCACCATTCACTTCATGCAAGCGTAGGACGAAAAGATGCGTCGATCTGTTTTCGAAGCTAATAGCTGCAATAGGGATATTCCTCAACACGCCTCGTGCATACAATACAAGTCCGAATTGAGTTTCCCAATAGATTTCCGGATGCGACAACGCGTGGCCGTGAGTCTTTCGCTCCACGTGAAGACCAATCCCGTAAGATTCCGTTATTTTTTGATTCTTTTTGACATGGGCAAGAAGCAAGTCGTCGAAATGAGCTCGTACTTCCCGAAGAGGTTCTACGTACACCTGTGCCCTCGAGGCGAAGCGATAGTCGAGGATGCTACTTATGATGCCCATAACCCCCTCCTTGGTTGTTTGTGTTTGCTTTCCGCGACCATTGTACCTCCATTCAATTTTTTGTCAATGCACTTACTACCAAGCGAGAGGGGCGAAAAAAAGATTCTGATTTTTCTTTCCCGAACGAGTGCAGGAAGCAAGACGTTCCTACGTTTTATTCCGCAGAAGATTGCACCATCTTCATGAACACATCTTCGGGGATAGTGACCTTGCCAGTGCCGCGTTCGAGCATTTTCTTTTTACCGCGCTTCTGTTTGTCGAGCAGCTTATTCTTACGCGAGACGTCGCCGCCGTAGAGATAACCCGTCACGTCTTTGCGCATTGCAGAGAGCGTCCGTGAAGCAATGATGCGTCCTTGTACCCGTGCTTGAATTTTTGTATTAAATAGCTGCTTTGGCAAAATTGTGAAGAGCTTCTCCACCATCTTATCTGCCTCCTCCTCTACCCTTCGCGACGCGACGACGCGTGCAAAAGCGGCCACCGGTTCTTCCGCAACGAGCACATCGAGCCGTACAACATCTGCTTCGCGTTCGGGAAGGATTTCATATGAGAGCGAAGCGTACCCTGAAGAGACGTTCTTCAACTTATCAAAGAACCCGCGCATGAGCTCGCGCAGTGGCATCTCTATAGTCATGCCGATACGACCATCTTGATAAGTCTCGGTCGCAAGCGTCTGCGCCTCATGCTCATAGAGCAGCTGGATGAGTGTACTTACCGACTCGGGCGGAGTGATGATGATGACTTTCGCCCACGGCTCCTCGATCTTTAAGATATCGCCATGCTCGGGGAATTTTGCGGGCGTATAGATGGTCTCGCGCGTACCATTGTGTCGCGTAATCACATACGAAATAGTCGGGATCGTAACGACAAGAGCAAGACCGAATTCACGCTTCAAGCGTTCGGTGACAATCTCCAAGTGCAAAAGACCGAGGAAACCACAACGAAACCCTCTGCCGAGCACACCCGAAGACTCTTCTTCAAATGAAAGCGATGAGTCGGAAAGCCTCAGACGCTCAAGCGACTTCCGCAGAAGCGGGAGGTCGTCCTGATTCTCAGGGTAAATCGAGGCCCAGACGACTGGACGTGGGCGCGCATACCCTCCAAGCTCGGGCAGCGAACCGCGTATCGCACCGATAGTGTCTCCGACCGCAACAACACCCGGCTCTTTGATGCCGGTCACGATGTAGCCAATCTCGCCTGCAGAAAGCGTTTCGGAAGGTGTTTCGTCCGGCATGAAGATGCCAGTCTCAAGAGAGATGAAATCTTTTCCTGCGGCATGAAAAGTGAGCTGCTGACCTTTTTTGAATGTGCCATCGAACACACGCAGATACACCGCAACGCCGCGATGCTTTGAGTACGAAAAATCGAATATGATGCCGCGCGGCTCTCCTTCAAGAGGCGACAAGGAGCTGCGCGGCGACGGGACGCGTTCGACAATTGCCTCTAGAAGCTCGTCGACACCCGCACCCGTCTTACCCGACACCGCAAGCACCTGATCGGCCGATACATGCACCAATTTCGCAAGCTCTTCTTTTACCTCGGCGACACGCGCAGCTGGAGAGTCGATCTTCGATACAACCGGAATAATAACGCATCCTTGTGCCTGTGCCATCGCAAGCGTCGTGAGCGTCTGCGCCTGCACGCCCTGCGTCGAATCAACAAGCAGAAGCACGCCCTCAACCGCGTGAAGCGCTCGCGAGACTTCGTACGAAAAATCAATGTGCCCGGGCGTATCGATCAGGTTTAAAATATAGTTCATACCTTGGTGCTCGTAGTGCATGCGCACCGGCTGCATCTTGATGGTAATACCGCGTTCGCGCTCGAGGTCCATACGGTCAAGCACCTGATCGCGCATCATGCGCGCAGGGATAGTCCCCGTGCGCTCCAGGAGCCGATCGGCAAGGGTCGACTTGCCATGATCTACATGGGCAATGATGGAAAAATTACGAATATTTTTTGGAGTCATGGATGTATCGGTTCCTCAGCGGAAGGCGGGAGGACGTCGGAGCGTCTGTCATGAACGCGTATGAGTTTGCCAAGCGCGTTCGTCACAATGCGAAATTCTTCGTTTTCAATAAGGAAGAGCGCGAACGCTGCGGCGATAAGACCAACCATACCAGCAATGAATCCCTGTGTGAAGACAGCCAGCAGGGTCGTGAGAGGCGCAATATCGCCCTCAACCATAAGCGTCAGGTAGGCTGCGGCGCCTCCGGCGAGCGCGGCGACACCACCATCTATAAGCGGACGCACGAGCATCTGCGCGAGACCGAAGGTAACATTGCGAAGAGCGACGAGAGAGAGAATCGCGAGAAAAATCTGGCCGAGGGTTGCGGCAAGAGCCAGGAGAAGAACGTTTGTACCGGGAACGTCACTGACGCGCAAAAGAGCAGCGAGAGACGCGGGCAGGCCCGTCGCTGGTAACGAAAGAAATATGGTGGCAAAAAATATGGTAAGCGCGCCGCTCGCAAGCTGATAAAAAAGTGGCCACCATGACTGCCGAGCCGCATAGAGCGCACGAGAAAAGAGGAGTACGACCCCTTGTGCAACAAGTCCTACGGCGAAGAGCGCAAAGAGAGCCGCGGTAAGACGCGTCGCATCCCAGTCGAATGCTCCGGTACCAAGAACGACACGCACGATATGCGCGCGCAGGACGACACTAAGACCGAGCGCAACAACTGACCAGAGGATGATGTGCCGGGCACTTGAAGAGAGAATACGGGTGAATTCATCGCGTTTCTGGAGCGCTGAGGCTTCAGAAAGCGCGGGGAACGCAGCCACGGCGTATGAGGACCCGATGAGCGCAAGAGGGACCGCTTCGAGATTACTGGCGAACGTGAAGACAGATACCGCTCCGGTGCCAACCCTTGAAGCCATGGAGGTCAATACGAGTGCGGTGACTGAGCCCATTCCGAGCGCAAGCGATCGTGGAACGGAATCCCGCACCACCGACACTATGACGCTCATGCTCGGGACGCAGAGTCGCGGGAGAACGCCCGCCTCAATCACGACCGGAATGTTAACTGCGAGATACGCAATAGCACCAATGATGACGCCGATGCCGATGCCCGGAAGCCCCCAGAGCGGATAGAAGACAACAGTGCCGAGAATAATGCCTAGATTGTAGAGGACTGGCGATATAGCGAAGAGTGTGAAGCGCCGATACACTTGTGTCACACTCGAGAGGACGCCCGAAAGCCCGAGCAGGATGGGTTGCAGAAGCAAGAGACGTGCGAGCAGGACAAAATCGGCGTAGTGCGGAGAGGTGATGAAACTCGGATACAGGAGTTCAAGAAATTGCGGCATGAGGAATGCAAGCGCAACACAGATGAGCCCACCGACACCAAACAAGAACGATGCCGACTCGGAAAGAAGTCGTCGTGTCGTTTCCCTATCCATCCCCGTGATGCGCGGAATAAGCACATACGCGCTCACGAGTGACGAGACGAGGGCAAAGACGAGATCCGGCACGCGGAACGCCGCGTAGTAGAGATCGAGCACCTGTCCTGCGCCAAAAGTATGCGCGAATGTCCGATCACGCAGAAGCGCTAAGACTTGTGAGGCGAGCGTAAGTGCCGCGAGCAAATACGCGGCCTGATGCAGGCCGCGTATTGGTGCTGCGATACTCTCGAGAATACGTCGAACCATCGCCCTATAATACTCTAATTCTTTATCGGTGCCTGGGCGACAGAGAGAAGATTCGCTGGGAATGGATTCTTACCTGCTTCAAGCGCTCCGAGTTGAGAGGCAACCGCTTGTGCATTATCAGCTGACATGGCTGCAATCGCCTGCATCTGTTCGAGTGCGTTTTTTATATCACCTCGTTTCGCATAGACTGCCGAGAGGAAATATCGCGCGTTTGCGAATTGTGGATTCGCGGCGACCGCTGCCGAGAGCGCATTTGTAGCACTCACGAAATCACCTTGCGCAGCACTCAAGATACCGACTTGGAATAGAATGCTTGGATTATTCGGCGTGAAGTAGGCGGCGGCGAGGGCGGCGGCGAGGGCCTCCCTCACATTGCCATCTTGGACCTCGAGCTGCGAGAGAAGAAAGATGGCGTCGGTGTAGTCTTGCTTCAACGCGATGGCGGCTTTGAGATTATTCTTAGCTGACTTTATATTCTTATTTGCAATGTCGAGCTGCGCGAGGATATACGGAATCTGTGGATTCGTCGGACTCAACAGTGCTGCTTTCCCATATGCATCCTTGGCACTATCGTAGGCGCCCGAGACGCCGAGCGGCACCGCTTTAGAATAGAGATTCCCCAAGACGAGCCAGTTCTGATAGTCAGAAGGGACAAGACGTGTTGCGGTCAGAGCGGCGTTAATTCCTCTCGAAAGAGCTGTCTGAAATGCCTGCTGCGCTGCAGCAGGCGACATCGTTGAGGATGCCGCTATCCGATCAAGCTGCACACTCGCAACTCCCGCCTCAATCTGATAGGCGGATGCGCTTGGAGCAAAGAGTATCGAGTTTTGTGCAGATCGATCAGCCGCTTCGAGATTACCTGCGGAAAACGCAACCCTCGAGTTCGCGAGTTCGGTCGTGGCGATATAACGCCCGACAAGCAAGTAAGCGGTGCCGACCGATCCGAGCAGAAGGATCGTCAGGGAGAACACGATAAGGAAGCCGAGTCGTGGACTCCGTGAAAAGACAATGCCCCACTGCTGACTCTGTGCAGCATAGCGGGTCGTTGAGATGAAGAGGCCCGCGAAGACGAAGGAGAGAGTGAGAATGACCGTATTCGGCAGACCGAACATCGCAGTAATGAAGAGGTAGAGCGATGCTACGAATGAGAAGGTTGCGACATAGCGAACAAAAGCATCCTGCGGCGTGCGCGAGATAAGCATACGGAGACCGAACACGATAAAGAGTGCGAGGAATAGAACCCATGCAAGCATACCAACAAGACCAGTCGTTACGAACGAGGTCGGAATAAAACCGATACCAGAGGAAAAATCGAAGTTCCAGAACTGAGTCGAGTTGAGTGCCGCATCGCGATATTTGAGCCATTCAACTCCGAAAGTGCCGGGACCCGAACCGAAGACCGGGGTACTAGAATAGACTTTTTGTCCGACCGCAAGAGTTGATTGCCAGGAAGGACGAACGTTGAGAACTTTGATATGGAGGCTCTCAGCCAAACGATTAGAGAGACTGTCATTCTGCTGACTGTCCATTGCCGGAATAAGAAAGAAGATTGAGACAGCGAGTACGCAGAGCGGGACGAGGAACGACCGACTACCCTCATCCGATTCAAGTGGTGCTTCGTCCATAATCGTAGCGCCATCAAGATCAGCATCCGCGGTATTCAACTTGCGTTGCATGATCGCCTCGACGAAAAGACCGAGTGAGATCAGAGCAACCAGTATCCAGGTGGGCGTAGAATTTGCGATAGCGAGGAGGAATAGCGCTCCAGCAAGAATAGCGATACGTATGTACTGCCCATCTTGTGAAAGGTGACGTTCTCTGAGCGCGATTAGAAGGCCGACGATGCCGAGACCGACCAGAAACGCAAGGTCCTCAAGGGAACCGATGAGCGAGAATGCCGGAGAAATCGTGTTCGGAGCGAATCGTCCGACAATGATAATCAGAACCTGAAGAGCGACGATTGCACCGAATACCCAGGCAGCCGCCTTGAGGAAGGAACGATAATGTTCAGCGTGGCGCAATATGAGCGCCGCCAAGGTGCCAAGACAGGTAGCGATAAGCATAAAGCCGAGGGTGTCCGGCTCAAGCGCTGATCCCCAGAGAGCGTTTGTAAACAGCGCGCCTGAAAGCATCGCCGAAAGTGCGTAGGCGATTACCGGCAACCAGAGCGCGCCAATAAGTGCGAATGGCGGGAGGATGATATTGCCGCGTCCGAGGCGCGCAAGAATATACAGCGCAAGAGTGATGAGCGCACCTGCCGCAAGCAGAAATGTTTTAGTCGTTGTGAACGGAACGGCCGTGGACGGAATAAAAATAAAAATAGCGCCGACAAGAGTGGCAAGGAATGCCCAGACGCTTATGGTCTCGATCGAACGACGAGGAGCGGGTGTTTGGTTTTGCGGAGGCATGTTTATTTCTGATGAAAATTCAATGATAATACCGTTCAGTATATCCCGCCGTCGCCCTTGTCCAGACACTCATCCACACCCTGATCTTGTGGTATAATGTTGCCGGACCGAGCTGGACGATCGCCCTGTGAGATAATTGCGGGGAGGAAAGTCCGAACATACACTCTGCTTAACCGCGGAGGAGACAGGTAGCGGGTAACGCCCGTCGTCCGCAAGGATAGAGGTGCCTACAGAGACGCCTTCGAACGAAAGTGAGAAGGCGCCTCTGTGAGATATCGCGCAAGCGGTTATCTCACTGAGGCGAGCTCCAAAGGTAACTTCGGAGGTGCAACGATTAAATCCTTACCCGTATGCAAGGCCGTGCCCTATTTCGGTAGGGAGTGCCGCTCGAGCCCGCAAGCAATTGCTGGCCCAGATAAATGATCGTCTCGGTTTTCTTTAAGAGAATTCAGACAGAATTCGGCTTATCGGCTCGGTCTATATAATGTTAAAACCCACGCTCCTGCGTGGGTTTTAACATATTTTTAAATACTACGTGGCGGTGCGACGAGAATCCTTACATTATTTCGCAAGCGACGTCTCGTCGCACCCGAAGGGGTGTATAAGGCTTGCGAATGTTCTTACATTATTTCGCAAGTCCCACCAGCGCAGGCGAGCTCCTTCTTCATATCCGACTCATCCTGACGCTCGTAGGCGAAGAGTTTCGAGTAATCCACCTTCGGGAAGCGGGACATACGCTCTACGTATTCTTTTTCTGTAATCGTTTCGTACGGTGCAAGGCGGTACACATGATTGGAACGTGGAAGGAATGAAAGTCCGCCGATGATATCCCAATTCTTCTGCACCCAACCGACAACGCCGATCCACTCATCTTCGCCCACCGAGATGGTCGCTGAAGGATTGTGCTCTGTGAAATTCAGTTTGACCGTCTTCCAGTACTCAAGTTGGTCGAGAGCGGTCAAATCATCTTTAAACTTTGCTTCCTTGGAGTGGTCGGGTGCCTTGACCGGAAACTCAAGCACAAAAGTATTTGCCTCTTCCATCGACTGTCCCACTTCCGGATAGTAGGTAACACCCTGGTCACGCATCATCTTGAAGAGCGAATCGGTCGCGCTGATGCGCACACGACGGATGTAGTACGGCGCATGGCGCGGATGGATGCCTGACGCGCAGTTGAAAGTCTGCGACACTGTGCCTGAAGGCTTGACTGCGGTTACCGCCATCGATCGCTCGACGCCGAAACGTTTCGCATACGCGACGTTCGTTTTAACCGCCATATCACGGACCTTGCGCATCACTTCCGGCTGTCGCGCCGCAGGAGAATCCCATTGCCCCGTTACCGACACTCCAAGAAGACGCTCTGCCTTATTATGCTCGGTCCAATCTTTGGAAATGTAGCCGAACTTTGTAAGTGTTGATTGATAGGTACCGAGAATTGCTGCGAGACGCGCCTTTCTGAGGAGTGAGGCTTCTGTGTCATTAGCGCGCGCTATGACTTCTGAGAGATTACAGAACTGTTTCGACTGAAGAATGATTTCGGCGCACGGATTCGTGCCGATGGACCCACGCACGACACCATCTTCTCCGATGAAACCGATTTTCTTGAAATACTCCGTACGACGCTTCGGAAAAGTCGTCGCAAGAGATCCGCGATTGAAGATTCCTCGTTCTCCACTTCCACTTT
>ERZ1292625.2433-Hain-H41-01um-R1-2433-length-17246-cov-5_pt1 | contig 17246 bp, 18 predicted proteins | sample MGYA00564400_ERZ1292625 | MGnify/ENA primary metagenome ERZ1292625 (study PRJEB36523, sample SAMEA6512639) | groundwater metagenome | collected 2019-01-08 | study: AquaDiva: Metagenomics assemblies of 32 groundwater samples
AGGCCGGAGTAGCGCTTGTGTCACATCCGCCCCGCGACAACACGTCGCGGGGCTTCTCTTTTACCCCTTGCAAAGAGGATCAGTTTATTTCGTTTACTTCCACTCTCCACTTATTAGCCTACTTTTCTTTCCCTTAGCCCATCTTTTTATTTGCGACTCTCGTTTCCTGGCTGAAGATTTATCTAAAAATCTTGCCGATACATACACAAGCTTGAAGGGCCCTTGCTCTTTAGCCATTTGAGATCCTGCTCCAGAATTATGTTTGATGATTCTAGCGTCCGGATTAGTGGTAATCCCAGTATAGAAATGTTTGTATCGAGATTCAGCGATATAAACATACCAAGACATCTAATAATTATACGCCCTTCGACTCACTGCGTTCGCTCAGGGTACTTCTCCTCGCTCAAAAATAATGCCTGACGTTTACACTGAGCGAGCTTGACGGAGCGAGTCGAAGTGTGCTATTATCAATACGTGATTTCGAAGACAAAAAAAGCCCGCGTAATGAAGGGAGTTCGTGTCCACGATAAGGATACCGGCTCTCCCGAAGCGCAAATTTCAATACTTACAGCCCGTATCGAGGAGCTTGCAACGCACTTGAAAAAGAATCAGAAGGACAATCACTCTCGTAGGGGACTCTTAGGTCTTGTCGCTAGTCGTCAGGCCCATTTGAAATATTTGGAGAAGAAGTTTCCTAAACGTCACGCCTCTCTCACAAAAAAACTCGGTCTTCGCAAATCCGCTTAAGTTTACAAGTTTAATTTTATATTTATATGAGTGTTATTAAACACAAAGCCCAGCGTGTAGGCATTTTTATTGACACGCAAAATCTTTATCATTCGGCTAAAAACCTTTATCATGCTAAGGCCAATTTCGGTGCCATCATCAAAGATGCTTTAGATGGAAGAGTTTTAGTTCGCGCCATTGCTTATGTGGCAACTACTGAAGCTGGAGATGAGAAGGCCTTCTTCGAGGCTCTTTCTAAAGTTGGTATCGAGACAAGAACCAAACCACTGCAAATCTTCGTGGGTGGAGCAAAAAAAGCTAACTGGGATATTGACCTTGCCATGGATGCCGTGCGCTTAGCTCCTAAGCTCGACACTATTATCATTGCTTCTGGTGATGGTGACTTTGTTTCTCTTATCGACTACCTGAAGAACACCCACGGCACTCAAGTCGAAGTGGTCTCCTTCGGCAAATCATCCTCAGCCAAGCTCATCGAAGCGGCAGACGACTTTCTAGACCTTGATCTCTTCCCTAAGAAATACCTCATGGGTTTCGAAGACCGTAGACCACAAAGGAGAGGACCTCCTATTCGAGACATAAAATAACTTCGTGTGCGGTAGAATAGAATAATGGAACCATCTAGCTCTCCCAATCCTGAAGTTCCTCCAGAAACTCCAGAACCAAGCCACCTCAAACAAATACGCACCTTCGAAGGTGATGTGGCCGAGGCGATAAAGAACCAGAACGAATCTCTGATTTCTATTCAACGGGCAGAGGAAAAAAAGAGAGAGGCCTTAGGAATCTTCACCCCCGGATCTTCGAGAGATGAGAGTCACCCCACAAATTGGAAACCTCTCTTTCTCTCCATCTTTACAATCATCTTTATAGTTGGAGGTGGGTACGGTGCATACTACGCGTGGAACACTTATAGCGAGAAGACAGCTCCTCCTCCTATCAATACTCCACTCAATCAGTTCATCGGTGCAACGAATGTAGTAAATGTTGATGCCTCCATTTTAGGTAGACAGGCCACAATTGATTTTGTAAGAGATGCTAGAGCAATAGAGAGAGGGGAGACCGCTCTTGAACAAATTGAGCTTAAGAGGGGTAGCGAACCTGCTTCCGAGCTCCTTGCCACCGCTGACTTCCTAACTCGTCTAGCTTCTCATGCCCCTAAACCTCTTGTCCGCTCCTTCAACCCACTCTTCATGTTCGGTATCTTAGGCTCAAATCCGGCACACACAATTTTGCTTATAAAGCTCGACTCATTTGAGAACGCTTTCCCAGGCATGCTTGATTGGGAACCAAGAATAGTTGAGGATATTCTTCCACTTTTTGTTGAGGAAGAAGCCGTAGGCAAAGTGCCGACCTCGAGCAACTTCAGCGACAAGACAATCCAAAATCATGACGCAAGATTTCTTAAAAATTCAGATGGACAAACTGTTTTAATCTACGGCTTCTTCGACAACTCCATGCTCATCATTACTGATGAGGAAAACACCTTCCGGACTGTGTTGAACCGCCTGCAATCTGAGAAGCTTTCAAGGTAGGAGGCCTTCTGATAGAATGCTTACATGAATCTCGATATAGAGCATTTCAAACAAAAACTAGAAAATGAGAAGGCGGAGCTCGAATCGCAACTTTCTCTCGTGGCTACTAGGAATCCGGCCGATCCTTTAGGTTGGGAGCCAAAACCAGCCGAACACGACACCTCTCTTGCAGACGAAAACACAACCGCTGACTCAATTGAAGATTACGAGGATAATATTGCTGTCACAAACTCTCTCGAAGCAAGATACAGGGATGTCATAAGTGGTTTAGATAAAATTAAAGAGAATTCCTACGGTAAATGTCAGATTTGTGAAAAAGAAATTGAACTAGACCGACTTGAGGCCAACCCAGCTGCTCGCACCTGCAAAGAACACATAAATTCTCTGTAAATGCTTTTATCCAGTACGAAAAGAACTTGGTCTAGTTTTATATAAATATTTTTAGGGTTGTGGATTTCTTGCGATTGTCTGACTAATCTTCTTTCTTATCTAAACGGAGGGCAAATGATTGAGAACGAGCGGTACTCATTGACGATGGAGGAGTGGTCAGTTGTGTTTGAGGCAAGGAAACCTAGTCCAGTAACGATTTCTTGTCCTCATGATGGTCTATTGTTGCCGGAATTCTCTGGTCTATTTGAGGCAAGAAAAACTGGTTGGTGGGGAAGAGATTTGAGAGTCTGGCGAAGAATTAAGGATATTCTATTGCTTACTGATGTAAATTCGGTAAGGGGATTAATGCCTCGCGCATTGATTGACTACAACCGCGCTTGGCCAAAGGGAATCAACTATTATCCGAGAACACAAAAGGAGGTTCACACTGCATTGGATGATGCAAAGTTGCTTAATGCTTATGAGTACTATCACTCATCGATCGACAGAATCTTGAAAGAAAGCACGACTCGGTTTGGTAGAGAACATGTGCTTCTACTAGATGTGCATGGCTTTGAGAAACAGCCGAGTTACGCTCCCGCTAGTGGGCTGGATCTTATCTTGGGCACAGGCAACCGAGCCAGTGTCCCGCATGGCAATATTGATGAGAAACTTGCTCACTACATGACAGAAAGGGGCTATAACGTTTTTCTGCCAGAAGATATGAGCATCGGCCCAGAGGAGGATTGGTATAGTGCAGACTTCACAACCAGACACCATTCTGAAAAACGTGGCATCAACGTAATCCAAATCGAAATAGCTTCTCGATTTCGTATTAGGGGCGAGAATCAGGCTGGGCAAAAACTCTCGATTGCCCTTGCAAACTTCATCAAGAGTAATTGCTTGGTTGAAACATGAGTTCTTTTTGACATCTTAAGCCACAGGTCAGCATTGATTTCTGTGGCTTTTTCATTGTGTGTATACTAGAGACATGAGTGTTTCTAAGGTCACTAGTGCTCAAACTAATTTACTAACCGTCTATGCGGTAGAAGTGGAAACTGATCTCTCCAGAGGCTTGTATGCCTTTTCTGTTATTGGTCTGCCAGATCAAGCAGTGGAGGAAGCTAAGGACAGGGTGGGAGCCGCGATTAAAAACTCAGGCCTGACGAGCCCAAAACAAAAAAATCAAAAAATAGTTATTTCTTTAGCTCCCGCCGCGATTGAAAAATCTGGGCCCGCTTTCGACCTATCAATTGCTCTATCATATCTTTTAGCTGCAGAAGAAATTGACTTCAACCCGAAGGAGAAGTTATTTTTGGGAGAGCTTTCTCTCGATGGAAGTCTGCGCGCTGTGCGAGGAGTATTGCCTGTGGCAAAGTTTGCAAAAGAAGAAGGCTTTAAAGAAATTTTCGTACCCAAAGACAATGCCAAAGAGGCTGCTCTCATCGAGGGCCTAACTGTTTATGGAGCAGAGAATCTTAAAGAAATTCTGGGACATCTTTCTGGAGAAAAGCTTTTGAAACCATTCCCCCATACAAAATTTGCAAAGAGCGAACAAAAAATTTCTACTGACTTTGCTGATGTGAAGGGACAAGAGAGAGCCAAAAGGGGGCTTTTGATTGCTGCCGCCGGAGGCCACAACGTAGCTATGTATGGCCCACCCGGGACAGGTAAGACGATGCTCGCCAAGGCCTTTGCGGGGATCCTCCCAGAGCTCACTTTTGACGAAGCACTCGAGGCTACTTCTATTTATTCTGTTGCTGGTATATTGGGCGGATTCATTACTAATCCACCATTTCGCTCTCCTCATCACACATCCTCTTATGTTGCCATTGTGGGTGGTGGAGCCACGCCAAAACCGGGAGAGATTACTCTTGCACACCGAGGAGTTCTCTTCATGGATGAATTCCCAGAATTTGAGAGGCGAGTGATAGAAAGTTTACGACAACCACTGGAGGACAAAATTATTTCTGTCGCTCGGGCTAAGGGTACCGCTAGATTTCCGGCAGATGTTATTTTGATTGCCGCTATGAATCCTTGTCCGTGTGGAAATTTCGGTTTTAGAGGCAAACAATGTATTTGTACTCCAAGTGCGCTACAAAGATACAGAAGAAAGATGAGTGGGCCAATAGTGGATCGTATAGATATTTGGCTCGAAGTTGATAGAGTCTTGCCCCGTGATCTCTCCGAAGGGCCAGAAGGAGCGGGAAGTTTTGTTTATAGAAAGAAAGTTCAAGAAGCCAGAGATATCCAACGCGAGAGATTTAGTAAAACCAAAAATAAACTTTCCAAAAATTCTGACATGAGTGCTCGCGACCTCATTACTCTCGTGCTTTTGTCAGCAGAGACTCGACAAACTCTCAACATGGCAGCCGAACGTCTAAACTTTTCTCCCCGTGTGTATCATAGAATGCTCAAAGTGGCTCGCACTATCGCTGATCTTGAGGGCTCCAAAGAAATTACTCGCGACCACATCCTCGAAGCCGTCGAGTATAGACCAAAGAAATTTGATATGTAAGGTTTGACAAACAAAATAACAAAGAATATTGTCAGCCCAGACTTAAGATATTTCACCCCACACCATCAGACATCCGGAGGAAAGAAATGAAGGAGCAGATGAAAAAGTCGGAGTTCATCAAGAGGATCCTCGAACTGGCGAGGGAATACCACAAGCTCGTTTTCGAGTCCACCGCTTCGGACTGGAGCTTCTGGGAAAGTCACCCCGAGCTGGCAACAAAACACGATGGCAACCCAATTAGGGAGGCCATCAGTAACTTCTGTGAACACGGAGAGGGTACCACTCCGACTTTCTACGATCTGACCGTGCTCGAAGAAGCGTGGGAATACTACCTCGATCAGACAGCCACCGTTCCTGCGTAACCGAGCACCGTCCCGATTTCAGTCGGGACTTTTTAATATTTAAAGTTAGAATGCCCTTCGCTTACTAGCTCAGGACTTTCTAAGCCAAAGCTTAGAACGGATTTCTTGCGCCGCGGACTTCGAAATGGAGGTGAGGGCCGGTGGACTTGCCAGAGTTGCCGAGTCTACCAACAATCTGACCTTGGTCAACTCTTTCTCCGGTAGAAACATTCACAGCCGAGAGATGACTGTAGAGGGTTTGAGTGCCGTTACTGTGTGAAATAACTAAATAAAGACCGTAACCGCCATTATACCCACTCGAGCGTGCCGCAATCACAACACCATCGGCAGCGGCAAGGACAGGAGTACCAATAGGTAATCCTCCGAGATCAACGCCATTGTGTCCATGCAAGCCTTGAGTCTTCCTGCCACCTTGCACCGGACGGATGAAGTAGCCTGATGCCACAGTCGAATTAGAACCGGAATACACTGGAGCACTGGCAGAGACTGACTTTATCTCCCCGTCTGGCACTATCACTTCGTCTCCAATAGCAAGCTTCGAACTTGAGGTTAAGCCGTTATATGAGGTTATATCAGTAACATCTGCATTATATTTTTTAGCAATAGATTGAATGGTGTCTCCCTTTGAAACGATGTGCTTAACCCCTGAAATAGGGAGGATGACAAGACTCTGCCCCGGAGCAATACGCCCTCCTTTAATATCGTTGGCCCAGGCAATAGTGTTGACTGACACTCCGAACATCTTGGCAATAACCGAGAGTGAGTCTCCTTGGCGCACTATATAAGTGGAAATTTGGCCACTTCCAGCTATACCAAACTCGGTAAAGGTGTCACCACTAACCGGAGTTTCTGCTACGAGGGCGTTATTATCCACCACGGCAACTTTATTACCGAGGCTAAACGAAGAGCTCAAGTTTAGATGGCCCTTCAAAAGTTCAATAGTTTGAGAGTTTTGGGAACTCACAATCTTAGGTTCACGTAAAAGTCTATCTCCTTGGGCTCTTATGACTCCCGTTCCAGCCAAGGTCATCAATACAAAAAGGCCGATGAAGAGGCTCCCCCGTATCGACTTTCCAAAATAAGACTCAGAAAACCTCTTTATAAACGATGGGTTAAATTTCTAGGATTCCGTACGGCCGTAACTACTTTGCTGTCGTACCGTCTATTATACCAGAGCTAAGCTTACTGTGGAAGAGTTAAATGTGGTCTTGTATGGATAAGCTGTGTATGATGAGTGGATGTCATTTGGTGGCCTAAATGCTAAACAAAAGGAGGCAGTGGAGGTAACCACTGGGCCACTTTTGATATTAGCGGGAGCTGGGGCGGGAAAAACCAAGACTATAGCTGAGCGAATTAGACATTTAATACGTAAAGGGGTGGCTCCATCTTCAATTCTTGCTATTACCTTCACCAACAAAGCTGCCAAAGAAATGAGAGGGAGGGTGGGCAAGATGCTTGGTGAGGACGAAACCTTGAACAGACCCGTTTCTATGGAAGAGCGCCCCTTCGTCTCAACCTTCCACTCTCTCGGGGTACATATCTTGAAGGAAAACAGCCAGAGACTTGGGCTCCCAAGACACTTCGCGATATTCGACAAAGATGATTCTAAACGCGCTGTTAAAGAAGCCCTCGTAAATGCGGGGCTAGATCCTAAAACTCACGAACCAGAAAGAATCCTAGGAATTATTTCTAAAGAAAAGGGGAGAGACACCACCTTCAGTGAATATGCAGAACATGCCGAAGGAGGGTATTTTACTTCGGTAGTGGCCGATATTTGGCGTGAGTACGAAAATATTTTAAAGCGAGACAATGCCCTCGACTTCGATGATTTACTTTTGAAAACTGTGAGATTACTTCGAACAAATGATTCTGTCCGGGAACATTACCGAAAAATTTGGGTCTATGTGCACATAGATGAGTACCAAGACACCAACAAGGTCCAGTATGAAATAGTCAGATTACTAGTGGGGAAAGAGCACAACATTGCCGTAGTTGGAGACATCGACCAAAACATTTACTCCTGGCGTGGAGCAGACATTCAAAATATTTTAAAGTTTGAAAAGGATTACCCAGAAGCCAAAATCATTTTGCTTGAAGAAAACTATCGCTCGACTAAAACCATTTTAGAAGCAGCCAACCTCATCATAAAGAAGAACAAAATTAGAGTGGAGAAAAATTTGTTTACCAGTAATTCTGAAGGGGATAAAATAGGTGTTCTTAGTGCTTTTGACGAAGTGTCTGAAGCAGAGTTTGTTGCCGCAAAATCTTTAGAACTTATAAATACTGGTAAAAATCCGCAAGATTTGGCCGTACTCTATCGGGCCAATTTCCAGTCCAGGGTTTTGGAAGAAGCCTTTATTCGTCACAAAATTCCATATCAACTTTTGGGAACTAGATTTTTTGAAAGAAGAGAGATCAAGGACATCCTCTCATATTTAAGGGCTGGCCTAAACCCAGACTGCCTATCTGACTTGAAACGAATTATTAATGTGCCGACTAGAGGTATCGGCAAGACTACAGTAGCCAAACTTTTTGTGGGTGACATTGACTCTCTCCCCGCCGGCACAAGACAGAAAATTGCAGATTTTAAAAAACTTTTGTCGGACATTGGGGCAAAAACTAAAGAAGCAAAACCGAGTGAGGTCGTAAGCTACATTATAAAATCAAGTGGGCTTGAGGCAGAGTGGAAATCGGGAGGGGATGAGGAGCTGGATAGGTTAGAAAACGCCTACGAACTTGTGGCTTTTGCTACAAGATACGACCACCTCCCCCCAGAGGTTGGTGTGGAAACATTTCTAACTGATGCCGCGCTTCAAAGTGATCAAGATGAGCTCAAGGAGGAGAGAAGTGGGGTAAGGCTTATGACAGTACATGCTTCAAAAGGGCTAGAGTTTGATGTAGTTTTCGTTTCAGGACTTGAAGATGGTCTCTTCCCCCATGAAAAAATAACCAGAAATAGTATCTCGCCAGAAGAGGCAGAGGAGGAGAGAAGACTTTTTTATGTGGCCATCACCCGAGCGAGAAAAAAAATCTTTCTCTCATACTCTCAAGTCCGTACTATCTTTGGAGAAAGAAGGGTAAACATCCCGTCTGAATTCATCTTCGACATTCCTGAAGAATTGACCGAAGAGGTAGATTGGGAGGAGGGAGATGTTCTGAGGCCCGAGAAACGCAAGAATATATTATTTGATATAGACTTTTAAACCTTGAAATTCTACTGTGGACACCGAGTGTCCACATGCGTAAAAAATGTTATTATTCATTTATGAGAAATATATCTCTAGTTGAAGGTGAGCTGTACCACATATACAATCGCGCTGTTGATAAAAGAGATATTTTCACTGACCCTAGAGATTTGGACCGGTTTTTCAGTGGCATCAGACAGTTTAATACGCCAAATATCTTGGGCAGTCTGAACCGTGGACACTCGGTGTCCACGAAACCTGAGACAAAATTGGTGGAATTAATAGCCTATTGCGTTAACCCAAACCACTTTCATTTCATACTTAGGCAAATAAGTGAGAGAGGGATAGAAAGATTCATGCATAAACTTGGAATGGGGTACTCCAAGTATTTCAATACAAAATATGCTCGAATAGGGGCGCTTTTCCAAGGAAAATTTGGGGCTAAACACATCGATTCAAACGAATATCTCTTACACCTGAGCGCCTATATAAATCTAAACGGGAAAGCACATGGACGTGGACACCGAGTGTCCACACTGGGAAGGTCGAGTTGGGATGAGTATGTAGAAAATGGGCAGAATGAACTCTGCAAAACAGAGATTATTCTTGGACAGTTTGAAAACAAGAGTAAATATAAAAAATTTGCTGAAGAATCACTAGAAAGTATTATCACTAGAAAAATTCTTCTTCACGATTTACAGACATGATAGCTAAGAAATCACTTGGGCAACATTTTTTGAAGTCGGAGAAGGCACTAAACTCTATCGTTAGAGCTGGAGATATCAAAAATACAGATACAGTTTTAGAAATCGGTCCAGGTCAGGGAGCCCTGACGAAAAAGCTACTAGCTACTAGCTGTCAGGTGATAGCAATAGAGAAGGATGATGGATTGGTAGAAGAGTTGAAAGAGAAATTTGAAATAGAAATGAAAAATGGAAAACTCGAATTAATCCATGGAGATATTCTTAAGTTTGAGACTAGCAAGCTGGAAGCTCACAGCTATAAGCTCATTGCCAATATTCCTTACAACATTACTGGTGCCATATTCAAAAAGTTTTTATCAATAGAGCATCAACCTGAAAGAATTGTATTGCTTGTGCAGAAGGAAGTTGCAGAAAGAATCGTAGCCAAAAAAAGCAAACCCTTCGACTCAGCTCAGGGTAAAGAAAGTATCTTATCGATTTCCATAAAAGTTTACGGGAAGCCAATATTCATTGAGAAAGTTTTGGCCGGATCTTTTGCTCCCGCTCCAACGGTAGACTCGGCAATATTGCTAATTGAGAATATTTCTAAAGATTTTTTTGAAAAATTACCCGAAGAAGACTTCTTCAAGCTTTTGAAAGCTGGCTTCGCTTCCAAACGCAAAAAACTCTCTTCAAACTTAAGTAACTTGTTTCCCAAAAATAAGGTTTTTGAAACATTTAAGAGTTTGGGACTTAATCCAAACATCCGAGCGGAAGATACACCTCTGGATATTTGGAGCAAAATAGCCTCAAAACTTGTGTAAACCTTGATAATATTTTCTATCAAGGTTCTTGTATCCACTTACATGAGTAAACAACTAAATTATGGCTCAATGCTCTGCTATAATTTACACAACATGCGAGCCCGCATCATCTCGGCCCTTTTGCTCTCGGTTGTACTTATCGTGGGAGCCACTTGGCTAAAATTTGACAGGAACAACCCCGCAGAAGCATCTCTCGTATCGGTGGAAAATAAACCGGGGCAAGACACAGATACTTACATTCCAACTTCCGAAGCGAATCTAAGCAATCCAGTGAGCACAACGACTGAAGAACGACTCACCACCACAGACCTAGTAGGAAGACAGATGATAATTGATTATCTAAATCTCGCTAATGCTGGTTCGGTCACAAAAGAAAGCTTGGATAATCTGGCGGAGAAATACGTGGACATGGTTCCAAGCCTGGCCACCTCTCCACAAATTAGCCCTGCTGAAATTAAATTGGTAACTAATTCAAAAAACAACTTCATATCCTATGACGAGATCACGACCAAAATAGAAACTGAGCGCATAAAAATTATTAATAATATTTATGCTAGTAATGGGGTTAGTGACATATTAGATGTAAAGTTTTATAAACTTGCCGGGGCTGTTGGCGTTGCTTATGAGAATGCCGCCAAGAGATTCTTAGATATCCCTGTTCCAGCCTTGCTTGCCCCAGCTCATACAAAACTCATTAACAATTACCTTTCAACCGCCTCGGGAATGAAATCAATTTCAGAATTAGATAAAGACTCGATTACCGCTTTTTCTGGAGCAATTGCTTTGAACAAAAGTATCGGGGAGGAGAAAATGATTGTAAATGAAATAATTGCAATATTATTAAAAAATGGCATATAAATTGAAAGTATTATTCGGGAAGCGTTTGGTAATCTTTGCATTTGCTCTTTCCCTTGTTCTGCCCATCGCATATGCCCCAACCTTTGCCCCAAGAGCACAAGCCTTCTTGGGTATCGGAGACATAAATCTTGAAAGTATCCCAACTATTATTAAATTCATACTGACGACGGTCGGTAAATCCATCGCAAATAAAATAGTAGACGACATGGTCCAATCTACCATCAAGTGGGCCAACAGTGGATTTGACGGTAACCCAGCTTATATCACTGACACAAAGAAATACTTTGGCGATATCGCCAGTGGAGTAGTGGGAGATGCGATAGGTCGAAGCGGGGTCGGCTTCCTATGTTCCCCTTTCCAAGCACAAGTGAGACTAGCTCTCGTAAGACAGTACACCCAAGAATCCGCTCGGCCTCAGTGTACTTTAGAACAAATAGGAGTGAACCTTGATAATTTTTATCAAGACTTTGACGAAGGTGGGTGGGAAGCGTGGATAAAGGTAACACAGGAGGACGGCAATAACCCCTATGGGTCGTATCTTGCTTTAGACTCAAATATAAGAACAGAGCTTTACACTGCAAATACCGATGCTAGTGAAGATAAACAAGCAAACAGCGGGTTCCTAAGTTGGAAAGATTGTGTGCTACCAAATCCTGCAGTGCCGGATGAAGCATACGAATGGTACGTTGATGACGAAAAAGATCCGAGAGTAGCAGGCTATTTAGCTGCCGGCTGGGATCCTGACAAAGAGCCAGGCGTTTGTCTTAAGGAAGGTCCTGTTAAAACTCCAGGCTCTGTAATAAGCGCCCAGCTTAACAACTCCTTTGCCTCTGGTTTAAACAAGTTAATTAGCGCTGATGACATAGATGCTCTGGCGAGCGCCTTTCTTTCTGGCCTTCTCAACCGTTATGTCTTCAGTGAGAACGGTGTGTTTGCAGATAATTCATCTACAGCCAGTAGAGAGGAGGTGATAGATGTGGACGGTGACAAGATCCCAGATGGATATGACACAGATGGAGACGGTGAACTCAATATCTGCCACAACGGCACAAAGGATAGCAGCCTCCCACCAAGCAATGCAAATTGTATTGGATCAAAAAATGCAACCAACTCGCCTTTCTTCATACCGATATGCAAAAATATTGCAACAACCATAAACTCCCTGGGCGTGTTTTTCAAGTTTATCTCAGCAAACAGATTCCATGAAGACGATGCAAACCTTTGGAGAAACAAGATCATCAGGATGTCTTCAGATTTTGATAACCTTGTTACTACAATATCAGGATATGACGCAAGAGCATGGGACCAGCCGTTGCGTGTCCTCAGTAAATACTCAGACTTTGTCGGTAAAATATTAGAATCGCTCGCAAAGGATGGGGACCTTCAGATTGGATTTCTCGGATCTAACCAACGAAGCCAGAGAATACTCGTAAGAAACGCCCGAAACATGAGTGCTTATTTGCAAAGATTTAGTGACGCCATAGGACAATGCAACAACCCAGATATTGCTGCCATAAATGATATCCCTCCTCCTGACATTGATCCAGGAAGTGCTACCACGACGACTCCCTATACTGACCCAGATGGTAATGCCACCTCGACTCCTCCAATCCCTATACCAGACCAAATATCATGTAGCCCAATAGATACAGTTGCCGGGGTAGGGAATGAAACTTTTTGGTATGTCGACAGCACTTATCCAAGTGGAACAGCATATGGATGGGAAGGTGATGAAGTAGACACACTGGCCCTCAAAAACAGAAGTGCCAATACCTCGTTTGGTATAACCTATCTGACTCCTGGCGTGAAAAGTATGCGAGCGAGTGTTTATGATTCGGGTGGTAACTATGTCAGTGCTACTAACTGTTCGGAAACAATAATGGTGACACCCTTTGGATTTCAACAATGAAAAAGTTTTTACCTCATATTTTGATATTTTTGATAACTGTAGGGTTTTTTGGCCCGATAACCAAAGTATCTGCCTCCCCTGAAAACCCAACAGAACCTTGCACATATATAGCCGCGGGTCAAGGAGGTGCAGTAATTAGAAATGCGCCGTGTGTTAGTGGTGGAAGTGGTGGAAGTCAAACGGAAACAAATCCAATAAACACAGACAACACCAATAATGGCAACACTAGCGGAGGAAACTTTGTTCAAAGAGCACTTGGGGTCACATTCAATTTGGCTAGTTGGGTTCTCTCTCCTTTAGGCTATGCATTGATGGGCATCACTAGTCTGATCCTGATGCTCTCGGGAGTTATTTTGAACGCGTCCATATATTTCACTGTAGTACAAATGACAGATAATTTTACCGCCCTTCCGGCGATAAATGTGGCGTGGACAACTATCCGTGATCTTGCCAACATGGCCTTCATTTTTGTCCTCCTATATTCATCCATCATGCTTATCATCGGCCAAGGCAAAGATACCCAGAGGATGATTGTGAGGATGGTGGTAGCGGCAATCCTTATAAACTTCAGTATGTTCTTTACTAAGGTAATTATTGACGTAGCTAACCTGTTGGCTCTAACCTTCTACAGCGCCATTGCCCCCCAAGCCCAGTTGAGTAAATTCTTAGAAGCGGGGCTCTCAAACAGCGTAATTAAGCCCCTTGGAGTTCAAGCTTTGTACCAATTGGGAAGTGCAGGGTTCTCTTCCGGCACAAGCATATTTACAACCGCTATCATGAGTTCGGTGGTCTTCCTCATCACAGCCTTCAGCTTCTTCGCTATAGCTATAATGTTCATTATCCGCTATGTAGTGCTTATCTTTGTAATAATCCTGTCTCCTTTGATGTTTATAAGCATGATCCTACCGGCTCTTAGCAGTTACAGAGACCAGTGGTGGAAGGCTCTTACCGGTCAGGCCTTCTTCGCACCAATCTACTTCCTTTTAATGTGGGTCACTATCTCCATCATACAAGAGTTGAATATGGGGGGGGCAGCCGGAAGTGATGGTTTCGCCAACGCTATTCGTGGAGCCGCTGACGCAATACCACTTTTGGTAAATTTCATTGTCATAATCGCATTTTTGATTGCTACGCTTCTCATATCCAAGGGTGTAGCTGACAAGGCGGGAGGTGGGGTAGCTAGTCTCAACAAATGGGCTCTCGGCAAGGCAGGAGGAGCAAGCTTCGGATTGGCAGGTAGACTAGGTCGAAAAACCCTCGGAGCAGCTGGGTCAGCGATGGGTGATAGTGAAAGACTTAAAAGAATGGAAGAGAAAGGTGGAGTTAGTGGCGCAATGGCAAGACTTGGATTGGCTGCTGGACGCAAAACAGCCAAACAAAGTTTTGACCTTAGAGGTTCAGCCCTAGGTGGAACCCTAAATGCCGGCAAGGCACAGAGTGGAGGATTTGCCGAAGACTTCAAACAAGCCGCTAAAAAACAGAAAGAGTACGGTGAATCTCTCAAACCATCAGATATCGTAGTCGATGAAGCTGTGCAAGGTGTAGAAATGGCTAAGGACTCTGATACCAATAGCGAAGAATTTAAGAAAGGCTGGATTGCAGAGCAGGATAAGCGTCGATTCAAGATGCAACAAGCAGATGATACGTTATTCAAGCTGCAGGCAAATGATACTTTACCTCCAGATATCAAAGCTGAGTTAGTATCAAGAGCTGAAAAGGAACTTCGAAATTCCCGAATGTCTTATTCGGACATAAGCACAGCAGATCAATACAAAAAAGAAAAAATTGAAGAGGCAAAAATGAAAGTAGATGACTTGAAGGGAGTCACTGATGACGATAGAGCAAAGGAAATCATCAGAAAGGAAATGGTTAAGGAAGAAAAATCATCTGAAGAGATCGAAGAATTCATGAAAAACAAAGAGGCCGTAAAGGCAAGAATTGCCCAAGTAAAGAAAGACAACAAGAGTGCGGGAGATAGAAGGAAGGAGGCATACGCCAAAACACTTACCAGCACGGGATTTGGAAGACAACCATGGAATCCTGTATTAGTAGCAAGTAGAGCAGACAAACAAGCAGCAGCAGAGCTAAGAAAAAATAAAAAACCAGTAAAGGATGTGATAGAGGAACTATTGCGTGCGGAGGGAGACTTACCAAAAAAAGATGAGGCGGGGGAGGAGCCAAGTAGTGATACCAGTGGCGACAAGGGGGCAAGTGCCACAGGTGGGGCCACCAAACCGGAAACTAAACCTTAATTATGGAAGATTCTTTACAAACACTTAAGAAAAAAATCGAAGGATCCTCTAAGGAAGTCAGGGAGGCTCTTAGCAAGAAAGTCTGGTCTCAAGTTGTTAATGAGATTGTCCAAAAAAATAATCTTTCTGCCGAACAGAGTACTGCATTAGAAAACGAAATTATTTTTGTTCTTGCAGGAATGGAGTTATCCAAGAATCTCCGAAATAATATAGAGGGTAATGTAGGGTTGTCTTGGAACATGGCCATGAGCGTAGCTGATAAGATATCGGCTAAAGTTTTCATTCCACTAAAAGAATTTCTACCTACAACTGAAGAGGTAGAACCAAGTCTTAAATCTTTGCCAGAGGTTAAATCAGCACAACAAACATCTTTGGCCCCTAGTGTCACAGTTGAGAATGATTTGCCGATGATTGTACCAAATGAAAAAGCCAAAGTGGCGCTAACTTTTGAAGAAAGAAAAAAACTTGTGCCAAGTATTCCTGACAATAAGCATCATTATGAAGGGGGTAAGGACCCGTACCGCGAGCCGACATAACAGACTCGCGGAGTAGTAGGTAGTAAGCAGTAGGTAGTATGGAGAATCCCCCTATAAAATCTTTTAAAGACCTGAAGACTTGGCAAGAAGCTCATGCCTTGGTCATAGAAGTGTACAGAGTCACTAAAAGTTTCCCAAAGGACGAGCTGTTTGGTTTAACAAATCAAATCCGCCGAGCTGCCGTGTCGATAACATCAAATATTTCGGAAGGATTCAATCGTAGTTCGCAGAAAGAGAAAATTCAGTTTTACTTTATCTCCCTCGGGTCGTTGGCAGAACTACAAAATCAAATGCTAATAGCAAGAGATGTAGGATACTTAACCCCCGAAGCATTTGCTAAGATGGAGATGCAAATCGTTGTAGTTCAAAGACTTCTGAATGCACTCATAACGAAAACCAAATCACTCGTATGAACCCCACCCTTACTACTTACTACTTACTACTTACTACCACTTCATGAGATTCCAGGTACCTCAATATATAGAAGTTGAAGACAAAATATTTGGGCCCCTAACTTTTAAGCAGTTCGTCTACATTGGGGGAGCTCTGGGTATCTCTGCCGTACTTTTTAGTCTCTTACCAAAAATCATTGCTATACCACTATCTATCCCCGTGATAATGCTCGGCGCCGCTTTAGCCTTTTTTAAAGTTAATGACAGGCCCTTTGCTCTCCTTGTTGAGGATTTCATCAAATTCCATATTGGTTCCAAACTTTATATATGGAAGAAGGGAACAAATGAGAAGAAGGAGGAAGCTGTGGCCACAGGCACGGGCTCACTTCAACAGCTAACAGTCCCTAAACTTTCTGGTTCCAAATTAAAGGATCTAACCTTTGAGCTTGATGTTAAGAATCAATCTAACCCTATAACCCGAGATGAATCATAGTTACGCTATAATAAGATAATGGTCTCCTCTGCTCCTACTCAATCTTTCGTACCTATAAAAGAAGTCCGTGATGGAATCATCATTGAAAAGAATGGTGGTATGCGCGCCATTCTTCTGGCTTCATCTTTAAATTTTTCACTCAAATCAGAGGATGAGAAGAACGCTATCCTCCTACAATTTCAAGATTTTCTTAATTCCCTAGATTTTTCTGTCCAAATTGTTATTCAATCTAGAAAACTAGACATCAGACCATATCTTGACCTCTTGGAGGAACAAAGCAAACTTCAAACCAATAGCCTAATGAAACTGCAAACAAGAGAGTACATCGAGTTCATCCAGAGCTTCACCGAATCAACAAACATCATGACGAAAAATTTCTTCATCGTGGTACCTTACGACCCAGCTGTCATTGGCTCAGGTAAAGGAAATGGAATTACCTCTTTCATAAGTCGGAAGCCAAAAGATAGAGCCGCCGCTAAAGAATCGAGTTTTGACGAATCACGTACTCAACTTGAAGAGAGGCTAGCGGTTGTTGAGCAGGGTCTTGTGCGTACTGGCATACGCATAGCTAGACTCGGCACAGACGAAG
>ERZ1292625.2434-Hain-H41-01um-R1-2434-length-17240-cov-4_pt1 | contig 17240 bp, 14 predicted proteins | sample MGYA00564400_ERZ1292625 | MGnify/ENA primary metagenome ERZ1292625 (study PRJEB36523, sample SAMEA6512639) | groundwater metagenome | collected 2019-01-08 | study: AquaDiva: Metagenomics assemblies of 32 groundwater samples
GTCTGATGTCCGTGTACTATGGGATACAAGCGCACATGCGGGTCTGTTTTTGCGGTTGTTCTCGGACAATGAAGTCGGGCTTTTTCATCAAGCCGGATGCAGACAGATCTATATCGGTGCTGAATCCGGGGACCAAGCGGTACTCGATCGAGTAGCAAAAGATGCAACAGTCGATGACAATTATAAATTCGTCGAGGTGCTGAATCGGCACCATATAACACCATTGTTCTCAACGATGATCTGTCTGCCGATGGACCCGGGAAAGGACATGCAATTAACACTTGATATGATACGAAAGGCGAAACTGATCGATCGTTCGCTTCGCTCGCGGATATTTTTTTACACTCCATATCCCGGAACGGAACTATATGATGAAGCTGTGAAGAAGGGATTTTTGCCGCCTGGAAGACTGGAAGATTGGGCTACCCACACATTGCGGAAATTCCATGCGCCCTGGTGGACCCGTGATTATCGCTGGCAGCTTGAGATATTCGCCAATTTCTATTTGCCATTGGTCAATCCGAATTATTACAGAATGGCCCCGAAAAGCGTGCGCCCGATCGCGTATCTTGTAAATAAATTGTTTGGGCCCATCGCCTATCTTCGATTTAAGTTCAATTTATTAATGTTCCCTATTGAAGCGATATTGTTTTTACTCTCATTGCGGTTTTTTAACAGGATATTTCACACGCACTTTTGTCTCGGTTTCGAAAGTTATCTTGATTGATTTTATGGCGGTACGATAGTGTTGAAAACGGCAGCATAAGAACAAGAAAGGAATAAGACATGGATAGTAATACGGTCAAGGAAAAATATGATAGTACCGCGCAGCAATACATACAGCTCGAGGAAAGTCATTATCAAATGACATGCCATTCTGCCGCAGCATCGAAATATTTGAAATCGCATGCAGTCGATGTTGTGATAGACGTTGGCTGCGGCTCAGGGGCGGTAATACGGCGTCTTGCTGCTGAATATCCGAACGTGAAATTTGTTGGGATAGACATCAGTCCAGAACTGGTCAAAATAGGGAAAGTAAAATACTGCTCTAAGAACATAGAATTTGTTGTCGCTGATTTTTCCATTGACCACCAAAAGATCATTGACAAGTACAAGTTAAAGTCGAAACATGTCCTTTTTTTGGTATTGGGACCAATGGAGCATTACCATAGCGATGATAAATTTACACAAGCAGTCGCAAATACATGGGGAATGATAAAGGATGGTGGTTTTGTCAACCTCTTTTTGAACCAAGATGTTATCGGCAGGCGATTTGTGATGGGGAAAGGAAAAAAATACTGGACCGCCCGAGACGCGTTGCATACATATAGTGGAGAGAAAGATCGCGTGCACTTAAAATACTACTCATTTTTTCTACTAGATGTTATTCGTGCCCGCACCACAATTGGCGATATGATCCTCGTTCTAATCGATCGATTATTGATGAATGCACCTGCATCGCTCGCTAAGAAGATCGCTGTTGCATTTGAGATATTGATCGAGCGGGGGGGACAGGTGGAGATCCTGCACGAAAAAAAACGTTCCCCCGATATGTCGGGATGTTAAAAAAAATCGGATCACTGGCAGCTCGGTACAGCACGGCAATTAAGATATGCATTGCGGTCTGCCTTCTTGTTTGGTTCATCGTACATTCCGATATGCGGAAGATACTGGGAGCCTTCCATTCACTTTCGTTCCGCACATGCTTGTTCGTCATCGTAATTGACATGGCTGCCATTACTGTGAGCGCAATGAAGTGGAACCTATTACTGCCGCGATATTCTCTCGCCGTGCTCATAAACCTCGGCATGATCGGCAGATTCTATTCTCTTGTATTGCCGGGTCAAATTGCCGGCGAGGTGGTAAAATCGTTTCGCCTTGCACAAGGCAAAAAAAATGGCAGCCAAATCGCGTTATCAGTCATCGTTGATCGAATTACCGGTACCATCGGTATTTTTATTGTCGGTGTCGCGGGGCTATTTTTGTCAAACAAGCGAATACCATGGTTCGTTCCAGTGATTGTATTGCTATTAATTTTTTTCGGTGTATGTGTACTGTTCAGCATCATGATCCCCTTTCTATATCGTGCGGTAATGAATATAATAAATGCAGCGGCAAAAAAACATTCACTTATACGGAAAAATATCCGGCAGCTCGTTACATTTATAGAGGCATGGCGAACATATGGGAAAAGATGGGAAATAATCATTTTCAATATACTATTAGGAGTAGTATTTCAATGTCTGGGGATATGCATGGTAATGCTGTTTGCATCGGACTTCGGTATCGTGTTGTCATGCTTCGACTGGTGTCTGGTCCTTTCGGGGGTTACGATCGTCCTTCTTCTTCCGATAACAATTGGAGGGATTGGGGTTCGTGAAGCGAGCATTGTCGGATTTCTAGCATGGTTTGGGGTCCAAAACGAATATGCATTGGCTTTATCGTTCGCCATCTTCGGATTACAGATTCTTGATGCGGCCGCAGGAGGAATCATTGATGTTGTTATTCATGGCGCCCGCATAAAGCTTGCAGAAAAAGGCAGATGATATAGTATCGAATGCGAATAGTGTGCAAATATAAAACAACGAGTGGAGCACTTCAATGTGTCCAACATCCATGAAAAAGAAACAGGTGATGTGATTCACAATGTGTGGACTTGCTGGTTTCGTCGGTAAAGGCGATAAAAACGATCTTATCAGGATGACCCGAGTCCTGACGCATCGCGGACCGGACAACGAAGGGTATTATAACGATGAGAAAAAGCATGTAAACCTCGGCCATCGTCGGTTGTCGATCATCGATATCGCGGGCGGCCGGCAGCCTATGTCCACTGCGGATGAAAAGCTATGGATAGTGTTCAACGGCGAGATCTATAATTTCCGTGAGCTTCGCGCCGAGCTTGAGCAGAAGGGGCATATATTTCGCTCCCACCATTCGGACACAGAAGTCCTTCTGTACGCGTACCGTGAATGGGGTAATGACTTTGTCAATCGGCTCAACGGCATGTGGGCATTCGTCATCTATGATATTGAAAAACAGGTCATTTTCTGCAGTCGGGACAGATTCGGTAAAAAGCCGTTCTTTTATTCGCTTCAGAACGGCAATTTCGTGTTCGGGTCCGAGTTGTCCGCGCTTCGCTGTCACCCATCGCTGCAGTTCGATATTTCATCCATAGCGCTTCAAAAGTACTTCGCATACGGATATATCCCCGGACCGCATACCATCTACAACGCCGTTGCAAAATTGAAAGGCGGGCATTCGCTGGTATTTTCCATTCCGGACGGGACGATACGCATTCATGAGTATTGGAAGTTCCGCATCGAGCCGAACATCCAAAGCCGCCGTACCGACGAGGATTACGCAGAGGAATTGCGCAGCCTGCTCGATCGCGCGGTACGACGCCGGCTCATCTCCGATGTTCCGCTCGGGGTGTTCTTAAGCGGCGGCATCGATTCATCCCTTATCGCCGCATTCGCCACTCGTGCCCTCGGCGATACCGAGTTGAAGACGTTCTGCATCGGTTTCGCTGAAAGTTCATTCGATGAAAGGCATTTTGCAAGCATGATCGCCGATATTTTTCATACCCGTCATTTCACCTACGAATTCGATCTGGATGAAAGTCTCAGGAACATTCATGATATCATCGAAAAACTTGATGAACCGATGGGTGACAGTTCCCTGCTGCCCACATACATGCTTTGCAAGCAGACAAGACGGGAAGTGACGGTCGCGTTGAGCGGCGACGGCGGTGATGAGATCTTCGCCGGGTATGATCCCTACAAAGCGCTGGCATATGCACAATGGTATCAGCGGCTTGTGCCGCGGCCGTTACATACTGCGATACGGCTCATTGCATCCAGATTGCCGGTTTCATTCGGGAACATCAGCACGGATTTTAAGATCAAGAAAACCCTTCAGGGGCTTTCCTATTCGTCGCGGCTTTGGCTTCCCGTATGGATGGGCACGATAGAGCCTAAGGAATTCCCTGAATGTTTTGACAAGGCATTCAGTGAAGAAGAGATATATTCGGAGGCTATCGATCTTTGGGATGGCTCGAAGGGGAAGCATGTATGCGATCGGACGCTTGAGTTTTTTACAAACCTATATCTTCAGGATGATATTCTCGTCAAGGTTGACCGAGCCGGGATGATGAATTCTCTCGAGGTGCGTTCGCCGCTCCTCGATGTTGAGATCGCCGAATTCGCCCGTTCGCTCCCCCATACGCTCAAATTCAGGAACGGCAGAACAAAATATATCCTGAAAAAAGCGCTTGAACCGTGTCTGCCGGAGGAAATAATATACAGGAAAAAGAAGGGGTTCGGCATTCCGATCGCTGACTGGTTCTATCGAAATCAAAAAGCGATCGATCCAGCAATAATGCCAGCCCCAATGAAGCAAGCATTCGTACAGGAAAAAATGAAGCTGCATTCCGAAAAACGTGGCGATAATCGGCTGTTCCTATGGAACACCTATCTGCTTTCACAGTGGCTTCAAGGGAGAAGTGCATGAAGTACAAAAATCTGAATCTTGGATGCGGCGAGTTCAAAAAAGAGGGCTATGTCAACGTGGATTATTACTCGGTTTCAAAGCCCGATGTGAAACACAATCTCAATGCAGTACCATATCCATTTAAAAATGATTCATTCGAGCTTATAGAAGCGGACCATGTGCTTGAACATCTGGAAAATCCGTTCGCGGTGATGAAAGAGCTTTACCGGATCGCTGCCGACAACTGCAGGATACTTATCAAAGTCCCCCATTTTTCGCGCGGCTTCACCCACCCAGAGCACAAACGCGGATTTGATATCACTTTTCCCTACTATTTTAAACCGGATTTCCCCGGCGGATATCAGGGAGTACCGCTTATGATCAGGAAAGTGAAACTCACCTGGTTCGCCCAGCCGTACCTCAAGAAACAGGTGCTTCCGTTCCCGGTGTATCTTATCTCAGCGGCACTCGGGGGCATATTTTCGTTCTTGGCAAATTGTTCCCCTGTGCTATGTTCTCGGCTGTGGTGTTTCTGGGTTGGCGGTTTTGAGGAGATAGAATTCAATTTTATTGTGAAAAAGGGTTGAATAATTCTTCGCAACAGCGAGTGACCTATGGATAGAAGTTCAATTCAATACAATCTGATCAGGCTGTTCCCGATATTTTTAGTTACTCTCGGCATATTGCTCGTATATCAATGTGCGGTTGGATTTTTTTATAATTCCCTTCACACTTTCGGCATACGAGTGCTCGCTTCTCTGATAGTTGCGGCCTTCTGTGCTCCGATATTGCGTTCTTTGCCCCATGCAGTCAGCGTATCACTCGGTGTAACTTCAATACGAACAGAGTGGAATAAAAGCCCTGTGCTCTTGCAGTGCATCATCGTTGCTGTCATTGGCGCCATATCGATCATTAACGCGCTTGTATTCCATGAGATGATCCCCGTAAATCAGTATGGATGGGACGGGGAATTATATGGAAATCTTGCGCAAAACTTTCAGCGCGTATTTTCCGGCGGCGGGATCACTGACTACAGCATTCAGAAGATACTTCCCAGCGCGATCATACATTATACTCTGGTTTACTTGCAGTTGCCATTGACACCCCACATGGTCAAAGGAGCATTCGAGATATATAATCTTCTGTTGATCGTTACCGCAGTGCTGCTTTGGGGCGTGATCATAAAAGAAATGATGATCGGTCATTTCGGGAAATGGGCAGGCTTTTTCGGGTTATTCATGAATTTCGCGATGATGAAGTGGAGTTTTTACTACCCCGTTCTGACAGATACAAGTGCGTTCTTCCTCGGCATTCTCTTTTTTTACTTTTACATAAAACGGAACACCGCAGGAATGTTCGTCTGCATGCTGCTCGCCAGTGTAACATGGGCAAGTTTTATTTTCATGTTCATGCCATTATTCATGTTCCCGGTACGGAAAGACGGAGAGAAGCCTGCCCCCGCATACTTCAAGTATATTGTTGTGATCACAGGGGTTATAGCATATGCAGCCATTGCATCGTACACTGCCATTGTGAAGCATATCGATTACCTTGGTGTTCCATCGATGCGTGCAGTTCTGCCGATCAGTATTTTACTGGCATGCGCCTATTTGTTCTTTTCTTTTCGGGAGCTGCTGAACGATGGCAGATTATTTCGTCTGCGATCGTGGCTGGATGCACTATCGATCCGTAATCTGCTTTTAGGAATAATGCTGTTCATAATCGTAAAAGCAGGTTTCGCGGCGACACTGGCCGCGCTTCCCGGCAGCCATATTTCACAGAGTGCCGATTCTACCCGGCTTGTGCTCCAGTCTCTGTTCATCGCCGGGAACAGGATGCCATTGCTTTTCATGGTTTCTGCAATTGTTTTTTTCGGACCAGTACTGCTTATGACCATTATATTCTGGAAGCAATTTTTCCAACAAGTGAGATCATACGGATTGGGGATGATACTATTTATCTCATTCGGTGCGATATTCCTTTTTAACAGTGAATCACGGCATTCAGCTCATTTTTACCCCGTTCTCATTTTTTTCACGGCGAAGGTGCTCGGTGAAAAACGTGTTGCCAACTGGATGATCGTTCTGCTCGGGTGCTTGTCGTTTTTTTATTCGAAAGTATGGCTGTTCATTAACTCATCTCTATTGCATACGAATACCGTGCTGAGCGGCAGTTTTCTTGAATTTCCCTGGCAAAAATATTTTATGAACATGGGGATATACATGTCGAACCAGATGTACATCATCCAGACGGTATGTATCGCAGCGACAATGATCATTTTCTGGTTCCTATTCCATACATTCGGCAAAGAAAGGCACTGAGGATCGACCATATCGAATGCGGCCCTGATGAAGTGTATGCAGGTTCAGCGGCTGCAATTTGATGGAAAGGCGGCAGAGCATGCCGCCCCTTTTCTTGCAATATATGCTCAGCCGCGGTAAAATGCATTTGTTCCAGCAGAGAAATGATCACTTGGAATGACTATGATACATGCAGCTGTTATCGGATTTGGCTACTGGGGCCCGAACCTTGTTCGGAACTTCTCTCGTGTCGAGGGATGCACCGTAAAGACGGTCGTCGATGCGAATGAAACGCGGCGTGCGAACGTGAAGCGGCTGTATCCGCAGATGAACGTGATCGCGTCCGCGGACGAGGTCCTTGCCGATGCGTCGATCGATGCGGTAGTGATCGCCACACCGGTGTCAACCCATTTTGAGCTTGCACAGAAGGCGCTCATGAGCGGCAAGCATGTACTCGTTGAGAAGCCGATGACGAGCTCCGCGTCCCATGCAAGAAAGCTCATCGATCTGGCAAAAGAGCAAAAAAGAACGCTCATGGTCGATCATACATTCCTGTATACTGGCGCAGTGCGGAAGATGAAGGAACTTATTGCAAAAGGAGATATCGGCGATATACAGTATTTCGATTCAGTACGCATCAATCTTGGGCTTTTCCAGCATGATGTCAATGTAATATGGGACCTCGCGCCGCATGATCTTTCCATATTGCACTATCTCATCGGCGAAGAACCAGAAAAGGTATCGGCACGCGGCATGTCACATCTTAATAACGGCATCGAGAACATCGCGTATCTCTATCTTTCATTCCCGTCAAGGAAAATAGCACATTTCAATTGTTCATGGACGTCGCCGGTCAAGATACGCCGCATACTCATCGGCGGCACGAAAAAGATGATCGAATTTGATGACCTTGCGCCGACGGAGAAGGTCAAGATATACGATACGGGGTATCGTGTCGTTTCAAAGGAAGATGAGAGCCGAGTGCTCGTGGATTATCGGGTCGGGGATATTTACATCCCAAAAATAGACCAGAGCGAAGCGCTTTTCGGCGTGGCCACGGATTTCGTCAATGCGATACGCAATGGATCGACGCCGGTTGCCGACGGGGAAAGCGGATTCTTTGTAGCGCGTATTCTCGAGGCGGCGGAAAAGTCGATCAAGAACAACGGGATGGAGGTCGTTCTGTGATGAAAACGCTCAATGTCGACAGCGACCGGCAAGTACTTAAGAATGTAATGGTCGGCGAGAATGTGAAAATATTCAACTTCGTGAACGCCTACGGCTGTACCATCGACGACGGAACGAAGGTCGGTTCGTTCGTTGAGATACAGAAGAACGCTATTATCGGAAAGAACTGCAAGATATCGAGCCATACGTTCATCTGTGAAGGCGTTCGGATCAAGGATAATGTGTTCATCGGGCACAACGTCACGTTCATCAACGATAAATACCCGAAAGCGGTCAATCCCGACGGTACGATGCAGTCCGAGAGTGACTGGAAAGTCATTGAAACGGTCATCGAGGAAGGTGCATCCGTCGGTTCGAGCGCAACGATATTGTGCGGGATCACTGTCGGTACAAAGGCGGTCATAGGCGCCGGATCGGTGGTGACGAAGGATGTGCCGCCGGGTGCTGTTGTCGCAGGGAATCCGGCAAAACCTATAAAAAAATAGGGGCGGATCTGACGGCGGACGTGTCCTGGTCTCACTGCCCGCATGCGAATTTGCATTTTACGATGTTTTGATATAATAATGCTCCATGCATAACCCCATCCCATTTTTTGACCTAAAACGGCAGCAGGCATCGCTCGCCGATGAGATAGAGCCGGCATTTCGGGCAGTATGCGAGCAGACCGCGTTTGCCGGCGGCCCGTTCGTCGAAGCGTTCGAAAAGGCTTTCGCTCAGTATTGCGGCACGCGCTTCTGCGCCGGATTGAACAGCGGCACCGTAGCGCTTCATTTCGCCATGAACGCTCTCGGTATCGGTCCGGGGGATGAGGTTATAGTCCCCGCCAATACGTTCATTGCGACGGCGTGGGGCGTTACGCATTCAGGCGCGACCCCTGTATTTGTCGACTGCGATGCGGATACGTGGACCATTGATCCTGCAGGCATACAGGCAAAGGTGACGAAAAAGACGAAAGCGATAATAGGGGTACATCTCTACGGTCAGCCATGTGATGTGGATGCAATTGCAGAGATAGCCGAAAAGAACGAATTGTTCTTCGTCGAGGATTGCGCACAGGCTCACGGCGCCACGTTCCGCGGCAAGCGTGTCGGCGGATTCGGCGCGATGGGCTGCTTCAGCTTCTACCCCGGCAAGAATCTCGGAGCATACGGGGAAGCCGGTGCTGTTACTGCGGATAATCCCGCATACGTCGAGCATATAGCCATGATGCGGAATCAAGGGTCGAAGGTGCGTTACTACCATGAGGTCATCGGGTACAATGAGCGGATGGATGGCGTGCAGGCGGCAATACTGGGTGTGAAGCTGAAACATCTTGACGGATGGAACAAGCGCCGCCGCGCGATCGCCGGGATGTATCGGAAAGGGATAACGAACAAGAAAATTCGCATGCAGCGTGAGCCTTCGGACAGGGAATCGGTGTATCACCTATTTGTAATAATGGTCGATGGGCATGAGGCTCTGTTACGGCACTTGAACACGCACAACATTTTTCCGGGGCAGCATTATCCTGTACCGTGTCATCTGCAGAAGGCTTACCGCCATCTCGGCCATACGTCCGGAGATCTTCCGAATGCTGAACGTCTCGCAGCATCATGTCTGTCACTGCCGATGTATCCGGAGCTGACCGACGAAGAAGTGTCCCGTGTTATTGATACGGTGAATACGTTCTAAAACGATACCGATGCAAAAACTCATCATATTCCCCTATAACGGTAATGGGAGAGAGGCGCTGGACTGCATCTCAGCGGAATTTGAATGCATCGGTTTTGCCGATGATGCGATAGAAAAGCAAGGAAAGACAGATTCGGGACACGAAGTGTTCTCACGAGATATTTTTGATCGATATCCTGAGGCGAAGGTGCTTGCCGTCCCCGGCAGTCCTGTTACTTTCCGGGGGAGACGTGCTGTACTTGAGGGGCTTTCGATCGCGCATGACAGATTCGCGACCATTATACATACACGTGCGAATGTATCTTCAAAAGCTGTTATCGGTCGGAATGTTCTCATCATGGCCGGAGTGGTCCTAACGAGCAATGCTCGCGTAGGCGACCATGTATGCATCCTTCCCAATTCAGTGGTCCATCATGACAGCCGCGTCGGTGACTTTACTCTGGTAGGTTCGAATGTGACCGTTGCAGGCGGCACTACTATCGGAATGAACTGCTATATCGGCAGCGGAACGAGCATGATCAACGGTATTACCGTCGGTGATGGGACGCTCATCGGCATGGGTGCCGTCGTTCTGCGTGACGTTGCGCCCGGCACGAAAATGGCGGGTGTTCCCGCAAGAAGCATAGGCGGTCCGGCATGAAGATCGATCTAACCGTCATTATCCCATTCCTGAATGAAAAGGAAAATATCGGCCGGCTTGTCGATGCATTGCACAAGTACTTCTCGGGATTTCGCGGCAAGCGGATCGAGGTGTTGTTCGTGGATGATGGATCCACTGACGGTTCTTCAGATACTCTTGAAGGGATCTCACATTCCGGATATACGGCACGTATCGTACGGCTGTCCAGGAATTTCGGATCACATGCTGCGCTCAGGGCAGGCATTCAGCATGCACAGGGCGCATATATTACGTTCATGTATGCTGATCTCCAGGATCCATTGATACTCATTGAGCAAATGTATGAAAAAGCACGCCGGGGATTCGATATTGTCTGGGCGCAGCGGCGGTTTCAACGGCCATCCAGCGGGATATTTTCCAGCATGTATGCAGCGCTCATGCGGCGATTCGCAGTGAAAGATTTCCCGGAACAGGGGTTCGATATCGTACTTTTCGGCGGAAAGGTCAAGCGCGAACTCAATGAGAACATAGAATCAAACTCTTCTCTATTCCTTCAAATAATGACCATGGGTTTTCGGCAGACATCCCTTTCCTATGAAAAATCACCCCGGGTCCGCGGACGATCGAAATGGACGTTTTCAAAAAAAATAAAACTTTTCATCGATTCATTCGTCGCTTTCTCATACTTTCCAATCCGACTTGTCAGTATCATGGGAGTACTGTTGTCAATAGCCGGTTTCATCTGGGCTCTTACTATCGTGCTCCGCGCTATCCTGCTCAGGGACCTCTCTCAGGGCTGGCCGACGCTCATCGCGGTGCTCATGCTTGGTTTCGGCGTTACAAACATTTCGCTCGGGATCATCGCGGAATATCTTTGGAGGACATTTGATTCTGCCCGCGGCAGGAAAACGTTCATCATAGACCGCGTATACGACCTTTCGGGGAAAGCGAAGTGATCACCATAGTGCGCATTATCATCTTCTGTACGCTCTATGCGGTGTTCAATGTGAGCGGAGCGGTGCTGATAAAAATGGAATTGAAGAACAGAACGCTTGACGGCGTGCGTGAATACATGCAGTTCCTGTTCACCGGGAGAGTGATCAGCGGGTTCCTGCTCATCGGTGTTTCAGCGCTCATCATTTTCAAGGGGCTTTCATCCGGAAGATTTTCCTATGTAATGCCGGTAGCGGTCGGGATAAATTTCATACTTACGGTCGCAGCCGGGGCAATACTGTTCGGGGACCGCCTTTCACTTCTTTCTTTTCTCGGGATCTCGTTAATACTGTTAGGGATAGTATTCATGAGCATGCAGCCGGCAGCATGACGCGCGTCTCAAAGCGGAATATGAGGATGATGCAATGAGCAAGAGGATATTGGTCACGGGCGGGGCTGGATTCATCGGCTCCCATCTTGTTGATGAGCTGCTTGCCCGGGGGAATTCCGTCATTGCCCTCGACAATCTGGCAAACGGCTCACTCGATAATTTGGCAGCCGCTCGAAAGTCGACACGTTTTACGTTCCTCAAAGGCGACGTCCTTAATCCCCACCATTGTAAAAAAGCAGTGCAGGGTATTGATGCGATATTTCACCTCGCCTGTCTTGGTGTCCGCCATTCACTGCACAGCCCTTTTGAAAACCACCGAGTGAATGCCGAGGGGACATTACGGGTGCTGGAGGCCGCGCGGCAGTACGCCGTGGAAAAGTTTTTCTATATTTCGACATCCGAGATATACGGGGGCGTGCAGTCATTCCCGATCACTGAACATGCCCTGCCGCAGCCGTTCACCGTTTATGGCGCAAGCAAACTTGCCGGCGAACATTACGCCAATGCGTTTCGCGTATGTTTCGGACTCGAAACGACAGTGCTGAGGATCTTCAACAATTTCGGTCCGCGTGCGCATTATGAAGGCGATGCCGGGGAAATAATCCCGAGAAGCATCATAGCAGCGCTTGCCGGGAAGCAGCCGGTCATATTCGGCGACGGAAAGATAACACGCGACTTTTTTTATGTCAAAGATACCGCTCGCGCACTTGCGTCTCTGTTGGATATAGACGGGATATCCGGCGTTACGATGAATATCGGTACCGGCGTCGAGATAACCATGAAGACACTGATTGAAACCATGCTTTCGCTCATGGGGCGTACGGCGATCGGCATACGACATGAGGATGATAGGCCTGCCGATGTCCCTCGGCTATGGGTGGATGCAGGGAAATTCAAGGCATTGACGCAATTTAAATCACAGTTTTCATTTGAAGATGGACTTCGCGAAACGATAGCATATTACGAGGCGCTTACGAATCGGAAAGAGCTGTATTCGTCGATCCCACTGAAGAATTGGGAGCGGGAATAGACCATGAAAATCCCAGTAGCGAAACCATATCTCATCGAGGAAGATGCGCAGGCCGCGCATGATGTCATTCTTTCGGGTTGGGTGACGCAAGGCCCAAAGGTGGAGACGTTTGAGAATGAATTCGCCATGTATATCGGTGCATCAAATGCGGTCGCGGTTTCCAGTTGTACGACCGCATTACATCTCGCTTTAGTCGTTGCGGGCGTGGGTCCCGGCGATGAAGTCATCTGCCCATCGATGAGCTTCATCGCGACCGCGAACGCTATCGTGCATGCCGGCGCGATAGCGGTTTTTGCCGAGGTCGGTGATGATTACAATCTTGATGTTGCGCATGTTTCGACGGTCATTACGAAAAGAACGAAGGCGGTCCTCCTCGTTCACCAGCTCGGAATGCCTGCCGACATCGATGCATTCCGGGAATTGTGCGACCGGCGTAAAATTCTGCTCATCGAGGATGCGGCATGCGCTGCAGGGTCTGAATATAAAGGCCAAAAGGTCGGCTCACACTCGGACTTTGTGTGCTTTTCGTTCCATCCACGCAAGGTCATTACAACCGGCGATGGCGGTATGATAACGGTCAAAGACAGTGAGCACGCACGAAGGCTGCGGCTTCTTCGTCAGCACGGCATGTCGGTAAACGATCGGGAGCGGCATGCATCTGCAAAGATCGTTTTCGAGGAGTATCTCGAAGTCGGTTATAATTTCAGGATGACTGACATACAGGCTGCAGTGGGCATAACTCAGCTGAAAAAGCTTGATCGGATAATTGAAGAACGAAGGAAGATCGCATTACGGTATCATGATGCGTTTAGGAATATCGAATGTCTGCGGCTTCCTCTTGAGCGGGATGGATATCGATCGAATTATCAAACGTACAGTGTATATCTGAATGAGAATGCGCCGATAGGTCGTGATGAGCTTATGCAGAAATTGCTTGATGAGGGCATATCGACCCGTCGCGGTGTTATGACAGCACATCGTGAAAAAGCATATGCAGGACGACCATGCGCACCTCTGCCGCGAAGCGAGGACCTTGCTGATCGCAGTATTGTTTTGCCGTTGTATGTACCAATGAATGACAGCGAACAGTTATTTGTAATAAACACGGTCCGCAGAATGCTGCAATAGATTCCTAAACCAAAGGGACAGAATAATGGCTGAGAAGAAGAGCGCATGGGCACATGTAGTAGAAAAGATCGACCGGAAAGCGGCCATTTTCGCAGCAATTGTGCTCGGGGTATTCTTTCTTTATACGCGAGTCAATGAACTTGCTCAATTTGCTCCAGTATCTGATGAGCTATCAAACATCGTTACTGTAAAATATCTCGATAAGAACATTATCCCGCTCTACGCTCCCGGGACGTATAGTCCTAATTACAAGAAGCTTCCTATGAAGCCGTATGTATACTGGGAATATTCGGCAGAATTGTACCTGTTCCGTTACCCGGTATACTTTTTCTTCTCGAAAATTCTCGGACAAAATGATCCTATGGGCTGGAACTGGTCGGTAGCATCGAATCTGGTCCCGGTATTCATGCTGCTCATTGCGCTCATCATATATTACGCACGTTCCCGAAGCATGAGTTTGTCCCCGCTTTCTGTGGGCTTTCTTATCTGTATAGTATTCCTCTGGCGCTGGTCAGGGCAGTCGTTCCACTATATCCGACACTACTCTTTTACTGTCATCAGCATTGTTGTATGTCATTTTTATGCAAACTACATCATGACGCATTCAAAGGCGAGTGATACAAAAAAGGACATATTGATCATCCTTGTCGCGGCCATCCCGTTACTGTTTAACTTATTGAACGCAACCTATCTGGTTTTTTGGATAATATTCATCTCACTGCGCCGGTTACGGGCAGCATATCAACAGAATGGCATACAGGCATTGTTAAAAGGGATCGCCATTGCAGCAGGCGCAACATTGCTTACTGCAGGTGCCGGATTCCTGATCCTTAAATTTGTAATAGGAAAAAATATTCTTGGCGGACATTTGTACATCAACATCAATAATATGAAGGTCATCCCTCATTTCTTTCAATGGAGCATAAATAACGGCGTAAAAAGCCTCATAGCCGTTGCTTTACTCATTGCTGCCGCTGTATTTCGAGCTAAGAGGATGGATCCGTATGAAAGGGGACTGCTTCTGACTGCGGTCGGCTTTGTGACTACTGCACTTGCCGTACTGTCGATAAGCGGTGGAGAAACCACGCTTTCACATCCCACGAGGTATACGTTTTTCTTCCATGTAGGCTGGCTTATTATCGCGGCAGTTCTGCTCTCGAATTTTGTACAATTCCTATCTGAGCGGCTGCCAACGATCCCATTGAAAAAAACGGGTTTATTTTTTGCGGCGCTCGTAGCTTTTTCCTATTGCTATCGCGAAAAGATCGATCAAATCCCGGGCTTTCTGTATCTTCAGCCGAAAAAGGAAATACAGGGACAGATCGATAAACTTGCACGGGTGATAGATCGTGATACGGTCGTTATATCAGCAGATCCGATCATAATCTGGCTGAATTTCCCTCGGACGAAGTACTACTTTTTCAGGCCCATCGAACTTCCATCAAAAACTGACATGATGAACCTTGGGCGTTATGGAGTTGATAAGCACGGATTCATCGTCGATTGGTATGGAGACACCTATGTCGGCAATATGTGGTCGTTCGTAAAGATGCTGAAAGAAAACGAGTCCAAGGTGATCGTATTTGATGGCGTACGACCGACGGATGATGCATTATGGGGATTCCTAAAAAGGAACGGTTTCAATGTCGATCATACCCCGATCGCCGTAAAGAAGATTCTTGAGCGGCTGCCAAAAGGGAATTCATTCGATCCTCCAGCCGAGGTAACGGCGGCCATGCGGAAAAAACCGTCGTTGCGTTGAAAATATATTGACCGCACTATACAATGATATTCCAGCAGATGGATAAAACGATCAAGACGATCATCTCAAAGTTCGCTCTCGTTGCAGCGAAAATCACGCAAGACCATGTATTCGGCGTATTTGTGTTCATCGCGTTACTTGTTGCGTATGCATGGGATTTCGGCTCCCTCGGGTTTTACAGTGATGATGTCGCGTTCCTGTATCAGAACCAGACACTTCCTCAGATCATTTCATCCGCCCTGCGTTATGTACCCGGCAGGAATCTGCATATCATCTGGCAGCAATTGCTGTTCTTCATCTGCGGCGGGAGCACACCTGAACATATTGCCAGTCTTCATCTCATCCAATCGATCCTCGATGCGCTGAATGTAACTCTGGTCTTTATTATCATGCGTTCGCTGAAAGTGCCGCTTCTCTGGGCATTCATTGCAGCAATGCTGTTCGGGGCGTTCCCGAACCATGCCGAGACGCATTTTTGGCTCTCATCGGCGCCGATGAACATCATATCGACGATGTTCCTGCTCATATTCATGCTGCTGGCTGTCGTTGCAATTAAGAACAGTACGCGTATAACAGGGGCGCGTTCGACCATACTTTTCTTTGCTTCGCAATTTCTGTGCTTTCTCGGTGCATTGTTCACCTATGATCAGACATTTTTTATCCTATTCCTTGTACTTGCACTGCAGCTGTACATTCTGTTCCGAAATGGCTTTCCGCTGAAAAAATGTGTTCTCGCGGTTGTGCCGTTCCTGATCATCGGTCTTGCATACGCATTCATGAAATTGGCCCTTGCCCGCGGCGGGTCCGCCGGCGGTCCATCCGCCATTTTTTCATCAAAGAATATCGCTATACAATTCTTAAATTCATTGCAGTACATGCTGAATCCATTCACCGATGCTTATAGTGCTTTTTTTTCAGGGACATTGTTTGTTCCTGGTATCGACCATGCGGTGTCGGTCATCGCCGCAAGTCTCGTGTGCTGCGGCAGCATAGCATCGCTTGTGTATTCCGCCTTCAATTCCCGTAAGGAAGAAACGACCGGCGACTTGGCTTTTCATGGTTGGCGCAGATCGATACTGCTCGTTCTTGTTTCTCTTTTCCTATGCTTTTCAGGATATCTGCCGAATTATCTTTGGGGGCTGGCGCCTCGGCATAATTATCTTCCATCGGTCGGGTTATTCCTATTCTTTGCTGCGCTCATGTCGATCCCGTATGCCATTATACATTCAAAGCGGCGCATGCTCTTCATAGTGACGAATGGCGCACTTTTGATACTTGTATTCCCCGTGATAGTATTCTTTTTCATGAGAACGAATGAGCAGAAACAGGAGTGGATAGAAGCGTATCAGCTGAAAAAAAATCTTTATACCGATATAGCGACGAATTACACTATCAGCGCAGTACGATTCGCCGCCATTCACAATTTCCCCCGGGGCTATAAGCACGTTCCGTTCTTTGATTATGAAAACGGTAATGCAATAAACTATTTGATGCAGACGAATATACTCCCCGACGGATTTGAGACTTGTTCACTCGATACACCGGAGGGGCACTTTTTCTGCATATCGCAATGGAAAGACGGGCTTGGACGGATCCGCTATCTACCGAGGGGTTCGGTGCTCAAGCTCTTTTTTACCGGATACAAGGACCGGTTCCATTTCTCATATTACCGAGTGACGAACTTTTCAGAGCCGCAGAACTTCTATTCGGGACATTATTATACGGTGCTT
>ERZ1292625.107-Hain-H41-01um-R1-107-length-136875-cov-13_pt1 | contig 17239 bp, 17 predicted proteins | sample MGYA00564400_ERZ1292625 | MGnify/ENA primary metagenome ERZ1292625 (study PRJEB36523, sample SAMEA6512639) | groundwater metagenome | collected 2019-01-08 | study: AquaDiva: Metagenomics assemblies of 32 groundwater samples
TAAGATTTCTCCCTACGGTCGAAAGGACATAAGACTAAATTGATAGAATAATCAAGAATAATCAAAATATAAGTTTCACACCAACAGCATATTATTCATTCGAAAATCCTAATGCATTATTTGGGTTAAATCAACGAAATAAAAAAGAGAGGATCTGAGAAGTTACAAAGAATTTGAAAATCCAATCTTACTTTACTTGGTAATGGCAATTTGATCAAAAGCTACTCCATTTTTATCAACCTGCTTCAATACCAGCCTCTTTCCATCTGTCTCAATCATGGTGAAGGAGTGTATGTTAGAAACAAATTTAGCAGTGAATGGGACCCAGTTTTCCGGAGGATCATGTTTCCATAGCTCAGGTTTGTTGGTAAACGAGGGATCATACAAGCCAGCTCCTCCGGACCCTGTTACTATATAAATGATGCCCTTGGGCTTAGTGTTACTACTACCATTATATTTTTCATCAATCACAAACTTGCCATCCACTCTTCCTTCGTCCGTTACCATATAATGTGAGCCTGAGGCATCTTTTTTGGGATCAAATGTCAAAGGGAGCGAGCGCTGGTAATTATGGACATGACCTGTCAGCACTAAATCAACACCGAGTTGTTCGAGGACCGGTGATAACAACCGCATGATCTGATAATCATAATGCGCAATACTTGAACTAAATCCTGGATGATGGTAGGATACAATCTTCCAATCTGCACTGCTTTTCCTAAAATCCTCTTTGATCCAACTTACGAGAGCAGGATCTAAGGGATTAATATACGTGTTGGCATCAAGACATGCTATGTGTACATTTCCGTAGTCGTACGAGAAATTTGACATTTTCGGATACCGTGACCTGGTGTTTGATTTAAACTTTTTTACACGCTCCGCAGGCCCAGTCGCTTTTACAGCGCTTTCGGTGAAGGGCCCATTTAAGGGAAGGTCATTGAAATAAAAGTAGGCCAACCCATCTTCCGTTTTATCCAATTCTGAACCGTAAACATCATGATTTCCCAAAATCATGTAAAAGGGAATGCTTTTCATCAAGGGCGCTCCAATGAGGATGTTCGCCTCCTTGGCGTTGTAGTAAGGAAAAAAATTCTTTCGATACTCGCTCTCAAGACCGCTTTGATAAACATTATCACCAGTAACCAAAACAAACTGTGGTTTTTGCTGATATACCTGATAAGCAACTGCGGCCTGTTCAGGACTTCCAGCACCGCAATCTCCAAACACCGCAAATTTGGTTTGTTGTTTTTCGGTGCGTGTTGCAAACAATTCGTTGGCTATGGTCTGCCCATCCAGGGTAAGGTGGTAAGTATAGTCAGAATCAAATTTTAAACCTGTCAGTGCGGCACGATATAGTAAAGTAGTTTTTTTATTTAAGTATAGCGTTACAAAGGTTATTTTGGCCAGGGACGTTTTATGTTCAGGAGCATTCAAAAAATATTCTACTTTATAATTTCCAGGTAAACTATCCGTTTGCCAAATCAACACCTTTTGCTCTTTCCCAGTAGCATTACCGGGTTGAATGTAAGGCGGAACCAACATTTGCTGGCCACGAGAGGAAAATCCCAGAAAGGCCGCCAACAAAACAAGACTAATGTTTCTGATCATCATGGCTCAATATAAATAAGAATCTCGCGTTTTAACAATGAAATTCACCCTGATTTATATGATTAATATACTCTTTGTATCCCATTAAATGAGATACACCCAATGAACATTAATCCCTTCCGATAAATTTCATTATTTTACAAGCAGTACCATCTTTAACTAGTTAATACCTGACCTTATGACAAAAACATACTGGAGGTTTTCACTCTTTTCCATTATTGTATGTAGTTTTCTTTGTGGAAAAGGCCATGCGCAGATTCAACAACTTTCAGCTGGAGTGTTTGATAGTGAGGATGTTCTCCACATTCGACTTTCGGGCGGTATACGTGAGTTAATGAAAGACAGGTCTGATAACATGCAATACCACAACCTGACATTATCCTACAAAGGAAGTGATAGCAGTGTTATCTCGATCCCTATAAAGGTAAAAACGAGAGGGCATTTTCGCAGAACTCAGGGAAACTGCACCTACCCTCCCCTCATGCTTAATTTTTTAAAAGACAGCACACCGGAAAACTCCCTGTTTAGTCACCAGGATAAAATGAAATTAGTCACTCCCTGTAACGGGGATAAATATGTGGTACGTGAATACCTTGTCTATAAATTATATAATCTTATCAGTCCCAAAAGTTTTAGGGCCAGGCTGGTCAAAGTGATTTACGATGATACTGAAAAAGGAAAAATATCGGAACCACTTTACGGAATTCTATTGGAAGAAGAACATCACATGGCCAAAAGAAATAATACCATCATTGTGGAAGAGAAAATGGTAAGGCCGGAGCGAACTCAACGTGAAGATTTTTTAAAAATGGCGGTATTTGAATACATGGTGGGCAATACCGACTGGTCGGTGCAATACTATCAAAATGTAAAGCTGATTGCTGCCGACACGCTCAGTATTCCAACTACGGTTCCCTATGATTTTGACCATGCTGGTATCGTGGGCGCTCCTTATGCCAAACCAGCAGAAGCACTCCTTCTGACATCAACTCGCCAAAGACGATATCGCGGGTATTGTATGTCTGACCTATCTACTTTCGATGCTACCATTTCACTCTATAACCAATTGAAAGAAGATATTTACAGTGTCTATACAAAAAGTGCATGGTTGGATGATGGTTACATAAAAAGCACTGTAAAATTCCTGGATGAATTCTACAAAACAATCAATACCCCTAAATCCTTACGTAGTGAATTTGGCTATCCGTGTAACAAGGATGGCACAGGGAACGTGGTGATACAGGGACTGAACAAAAAATAAGATCATCTTGCTTGCTTATAAATTAAAAATGGTGCACCGATAAGAAACGAAATGGTAGACGTAGAGGTATTTCTACAATCAAAAGACATAAAGTATATTCTTCACGAGCACCAAGCAGTTTATACCATTGAAGATGTAGAGAAATATTGCCGTGACATTCCTGGACTGGCGTGTAAGAATTTGCTACTCAGGGACCAAAAAAAGAGACGTTATTTTCTTGTCGTACTGGCCGCACACAAACGAACTGATTTAAAAAGATTTGGGGAAACTGTTGGGGAAAGTAAGTTAACATTCGCAAGTCAAGAAGCCCTTATGGAAAAATTAGGACTTGAAGCAGGGGCTGTTTCTCCTTTTGGTTTACTAAACGACAAGAACAACGAAGTAGAAGTTTATATTGACAGCGATGTTTACCATTCCGAAACGGTTAGTTTTCATCCCAATAGGAATACAGCCACTTTACAATTATCAGGAGAAATGTTTCGCAACTATTTGCTGGCAATCGAAAATCCAATTAAGGTAATTGATTTGTAAACCGCGCGGATAACCAGGTATACTAACACCAACACGATTGGATATGCTAACCGAAGTTTAATGGCCATCCTGACAAGCGCCAGAATGATCATGATGTGATAGACGTATTCGATAAAAATGTTTTGCGCGAGGAGAGGTGGCGCGAGGAGTAAAGCGGAGCCTGACCCAAGCGTGAAGCGGTCAGGGGCACGCGCTCATAAGTATGTTTTCCTCGCTGATTGCCCTTAGTGTCACATACGCAATTCAGATGTATTTAAGTCTTTAATGAAAGGTTGGTTATATGGCCGCTTTCCGGTGGCCTTGTAAAGAGCATTAGCCACGGCTGCAAATACCGGGGGAAACAATGGTTCACCGAGACCGGTTGGATCTTTCTCACTTTTCACGAAATGTACTTCGATTGACTTTGGTGCCTCACTGTGTCTGATAAGACGATATTTATTAAAATTGTTTTTTTCCGGCACACCATCCTGAAAAGACATTTCACCATAGAGAGCATTCCCAATACCGTCTATAATGCCCCCTTCACCCATGTTGGCTGCTGCATCCGGATTGACTACAATTCCACAGTCCACTGCGGCAACCACTTTTTGAATGACCGGTTTATTGTTTTGGATTACCAGATCGAGTACCTCCGCTACGTATGTGTTGTGGCAGAAATAGGCTGAAACTCCCCGGTGGACATTGGCTTGTGATTCATTCCATTTGGATTTCTCCCGCACCAATTCCAACACTCCGGCATAGCGTTCCGGATCATAGTCGTTGTCTTTTCCGACCGGATTTGTTTTGGCCCGATTCAAAAGTTCTAGTCTGAACTCGATCGGATCTTTACCCATTTCCTCAGCGAGTTCATCCAGAAATGACTGCTCGGCACCGGCAATAAAGTTAGATCCGGGTGCTCTGAAAGCCCCGATGGTGATGTTGGATTCAATCTGCCAACCCTCCGCAAGATAGTTGTCTATTGCACCTGCCGGGAAACGGTGAGCGTGAACTGGTGTCTCGGGAATTCCACCTGCCTTTATATGAAATGCAATCAGGTTATTCTTTTCATCTAACGCAGCCCGATAGGTAGCGGTGTAAGTAGGACGGTAAATGCCGTACGTCATATCATCCTCCCGGGAATAAACCATCTTAACAGGGGCATTTAACTTTTGAGAAATGGCTGCTGCCTCCACCATATGATGTCCGTAGGCCCTCTGACCAAATCCTCCGCCCATTCTTGCCAATCTGATGTGGATTTTTTCTCTTGGCATTCCCAGGCGGGCAGAAAGGGCTTGCATAATAAATTCCGGTGCCTGAATCGGTCCATAAAGTTCAGCTTTTTCCGCTGTGACATGGGCAAAACAGTTGACCGGCTCCATGCAGTTATGCGCCAGGAACGGAGCCGTATAAGTGCGCTCAATAATTTTGGCAGCTTTTTTAAAGGCGCCTTCCGGGTCACCATCTCTTCTGCGCACACTCCCGGGTTTTTTCGACCATTCGGCCATCTTAGCTTTATGCTCCGTTGTGCTCTCCAACCCAGCAGGGATTTTCACGGTTTGTTTACCTCCCCAGCCATTAACCACTACGTTGGTGTCTGAGATTTTTTCCCATTCTATTACCAGGGACTTTTTGGCATTCATTACCTCCCAGGTGGTATTGCCTGCTACAACTACCAGCTCCGTGAACGTAGTCGTATCAAAACCGTTTCTTTCGTAATCGTCCGCAAGGGTTTTGATGATAAACACATCCTTGATGCCTGGCATGGATCTCGCTGCAGAATCATCTACTGATTTCACTTTCAAACCAAATGCAGGAGGATGCGTGATCATAGCAATCAACATACCTTCCTCTGTGTAATCCATTGTGAACAAAGGTTTACCGGTCACAATGTTTTCACCTTCCACATTTTTTTTGGATGTGCCAATGATTTTGAAATCCTTGACGTCTTTCAATTTCACCTCTTTGGGAACCTCCAGTGTTGCAGCCAGGGAAGCCATTTCACCATAACCTGCTTTTTTGCCACTGGCTTTGTGAACCAATGTTCCGGCTTCGGTGGTAATTTCACTTGCAGGAACATTCCATGTCTTTGCTGCTGCATCCACCAGCATTTGCCGGGCAGTGGCACCGGCCGTGCGTAGAATTTTCCATCCCTGTCGGATGGACTGGCTGCCACCTGTAAATTGACGTTCAAATCGTTCCTTAAAGAAATCGGCTTGCACTACGATGACGTTTTTCCAATCGATGTCTAACTCGTCCGCCACAATCATCGGCAAGGATGTTTTGACATTCGATCCAAATTCCGGGTTGGGAGCCATCAAGGTGACTACACCGTTTTCTCCAATTTTGATATAGCTGTTCAGCTCAAACCATTCTTTGGGAAGCTCCAATGCCTCTTCGGTGGTAGGCGTACATCCTGCCAGCCAGCTAAAGCTGAGCATCATACCTCCGCCTGCCAATGCTGAGACCTTTAAAAAAGATCTTCGGTCAATCGTTGTTTTTATTAGTGTCATGGCCTGAAAAATTTAGTTGGACTGAGATTGAGCGGCTGTTTTTACTGCGGCTTTTATTCGGACGTAAGTACCGCAACGGCAAAGGTTTCCGTTCATCGCGGTATCAATTTGTTCGTCCGTAGGATTCGGATTTTTCTCTAATAATGCAACCGCGCTCATGATCTGCCCGGTCTGGCAGTAACCGCATTGGGGTACATCGTGTTCCAGCCAGGCTTTCTGCACGGGGTGGTCACCGTTTTCGGAAAGCCCCTCAATGGTTGTTATTTCCTTATTCACAACCACGGAAACCGGTAACTGGCAAGAGCGAACTGCTACGCCATCAAGTTGGATCGTACAGGCACCGCATTGCGCAATCCCGCATCCGTACTTGGTGCCTACCAGATTTAAGTGTTCGCGCAGTACCCAAAGCACAGGCGTTTTGGGATCAACGTCAACTACCTGCTTTTTTCCATTTACATTCAGGTTGATGAAAGCCATAATTTTTTAGGTTTATGAGTGCACAAGAGAGCCATTTCTCAGGGAAGTTAATTACTGGGATCAAATATTTCATTACAAAATTCAAACATCTGATGTAGGGCCCTGTAAACAGGGAGAAAATCAGTTTTGCGAAGTGGGTAAAATTTTTTTTGGCGGCTTAACTCCGCCACAACAGGGGTCGCGGGGGTTGAATTCAATTGCCGATGCTTGTCGTCAAGACCACTTAGAGTGGTCAGACGACTTGACTTCAGGTTAATTTTGCATTTGCTAACTTTCCCCTTCCATGGGTATTGAAGAAAAAAACCTCCAACACTGGATCGATAATTTTTACGGATATGGATCGTGGCACGCCAGGTTCTGGTTCGTTGGCTATGAAGAAGGGAGCGGTGAACTACCGGAGGAAGTGGCAGAGAAGTTTAATTATTTTTATAAGGAACACGCTCCTACCACAGTTGGAGTGCTATGTGACATCCGCGAACTTTACCGGCATGTAACAGTCAGGGGGGACGACCCCAAAGCCGATTTGTTTACCAATCGTTACGAATACAGGTTCGACTGTAATGCCATACAGAATAATGTTTGGAAAAATCTCATTGCCTTTGTGCATGGCTACAGAAACACAAAACTTCCTGACCTGCTCGCCTACCAAAAACACAATTTCGCCTTGTCGACCGCACACAGCGAAGCATTGATTCCATTGTATCCGTTGCCAAGTTCACACAACCATGCGTGGTACTATAGCTGGCTCAACCTTCCGCAGCTCGCCTTTCTCAAAAGCCGCACGCAATACGAGGAGCATGTGTATCAAAGTCGCATGCACACTATCCTTTCAAACATCAGGGCTAATAAACCCGAGGTAGTTTTGATGTACGGTATGGATAGCATCAATACACTTAAAAAATCCGTAGGTGAGTTTTTTCCTGATGCAAAGTTTAACATGGTCAAAGCGATAGCGCAGCAGACACCGCAGCATCACCGCGCGGACCTCAATGGAACTTTACTATTAATTACAACACAGATTCCTGCCCTAAGGCATAACCGGATTGAGACAGGATTTGATTGGGAGGAATTTGGCAAAAGGGTGAGGTCTACAGCACCAGAGCAAATCCAGACAGATTCTGCGAGAAAAAGGAAGTGATTTTTTAAAGAATCATCTTTATGGTAGCAAATCCACGTTAATAGAAATCATGACAAAGTATTACGATCCCAAAGGGACCTACGCAGCATACAGCAAAGACGATAAGCATCTCTTCACTGAGTCCGGTGAGCATATTGGTTATTTCTCCAATGGTTTTCTGTACGACCCAAAAGACAGAGCCATTGCTCATGTAAAAGGTAAACAGGTCATAGCTAAAAACGGCCAACTTCTTTATTATACCGGCTGACGACTTTCTCTAATCGGTTGGGTTAGTCGTCAAGACCACCCTCGCCTGCGTTGGTATTGTTCCCAACGCAAATTCAATCGCTGCACGCTTCTATAAACAATCGGTATTAATGAACTTGCTTATGAATCGGAAGCGCTTGAAAATTCATGTTTAAATCTGTTTATTCGTTTTTTTGATTTAAAGACAACTTCGGAGTTATTTGAATTTCAACACTGCAGCTAATGAAGAATCTGAAATTGGGTAGTGGTGAAATCCTAACAAATGAAGAGGGATATTTAAAATTGATTGCGTTTTACGACCAGTGTCAGGAGTTTAGAAGTGATCAAATTTTAATTGGTTTTGAGGAGATAAGTTGGATAGACGGGAATATGGCGGCATTGCTGATGGCCATTATTTCGAAACTTGCAAAAGAAAATAATCTAGTCTTTTTTGTTGACCAAGATATAATCCAGAGCCGATTCAACATCTTAATTAGAAACGGTTGGCTTACTGGTGTAGAGTTTGTGCAACGAGAGAATAAAACCGAAATTAAGCTAACCGGATTTCAGAAAGATGAGGACGGAAAGTTCATTAACTTCATTGAAAATGACCTATTGTCAAACCAAAATTTGAATATCAACGAACCAGCCAAAGGGCGATTGGTAGATGCTTTTCTAGAGCTATTCTGCAACGTGCAGAAACACGCTCGAACTGATTTTCCTATATTTGCCTGCGGTCAGTTTAATACAAGGGTTAAGCGACTGAGTTTTACACTGGTAGATTGTGGGGTGGGTTACCTATCACCAATTCGGGAATTTACTGGTGGCGAGGTGAGTACCTCACCAGAAGCAATAATGTGGGCATTGAGTGGAAATACAACTAAAATGGGCACGCCTGGCGGGCTAGGACTTAAAGAAATACAGCGTTTCTGTACCGAAAGTGGGTCTGAATTCGTTATAATTAGCGGGGGTGCGTATTGGACGAACTATCAACTATTCCCGACTTTAACAAAACCTTTTTGCGGAACAATAGTTAATGTTATCTTTGATTGTAAGTGATTATGCCTGCGACTGACTTGACCGTATCTGAGATTTTAGGAAAAACTTCTGCCATTTTGCATTCTGACGGGTTAATTATTTATGAACATTTGCAGAATTGCAATAAGAGAGAGATCGTTATTTCCTTCAGGGATATTACTCATTGCACGACTGCTTTTTTAAATGCATCGGTTGGGAAATTTATTATTGCCAACAAAGGGAAGGACAGGTTTTTAGGGTTCGCTGATGCTTCGGAAGATGTTCAATCCAAAATAGAACTTGTGCTCGACAATGCACGCAATGAAAAAAAAAGGACAATCCTTGATGACTCTGCTCGAGGGTTTTTGTATGCCTAGATAGGCTGATGAGTTTTAACATTAAATCTATTTATCAATTAGCACCTGAAGAGGGTAAAACTTATTTGCTGGATGCCAATGTTTGGAAATACATATTATTGGCTCCACAAAATCCAACCCCATTAGAAAAAGCTTACGTTGATTTTTTTGAAGCTATAGTAAGCCTTGCCTCCAATTCGATGTGTAAGAAAAAGCCCGCTATTCATATCAACGGTCTTATTATTTCAGAAGTGTACAATGCACTTATGCGTTCACATTGGGATGTCTATAATAAAGTTTCGGCACACGTTACCTTTAAAGGATATCGTACAACAAGTGACTATAATGCCAACCTTCTCTCCATTAAGACCGATTTAAGAGCCTACCGACATTGCCTAGATTTAAGTTCTGATTTAGTTCATGCTCCTGATGACATATTGTTTACTATGCCAGCATTTAGTGATTACAACGATCACTACTATTTCCAAATAGCACGAAGTAAAGGTTTTTCTATTGTAACTAATGATGGTGATTTTAAATATCCCAATGTTGAGATCATCACATATAATAACCAGTTATTAAGTTTACCCTAAGTCCACTTGGCCCGCTGGCTTCTATAGCAACTGGAGCGATTGCTCACCACTCTGTAATAATTGTTACTCAAAAAGAACATCGAACCCTCGCGTGAAGGATTGAGCGGCATGTTTGAGCCCCAAGAGCAAGTGCGGCTGGGGCGAGTAGCCCCTCTTTCATCAGGATAAACTCCAGCCTGACCCGCGCCCTCTTGTCCCGATTCTTTTATTAATAATCAATCGGCATCGGGCGCGGGGCACGCCCAAATCATTTTTATTCACGGCAAGTGTGAATGACTTACACTACTCCGACCTCAACGAGTCTACCGGGTTTCGCATGGAGGCGCTCAGCGATTGCCAGGCAACGGTGCCCGTGGCGATTGACACAATCGAAAAAACGGTCAGCACAAAAATCCACACACTCATGTCGGTGTGAAACTTGTACTGCTCCAGAAACTTTTGCATCACATAGTAAGCAAGCGGCAAACCTGCCACCAGCGAGATGAACACCAACTTCACAAAGTCGCTGCACAACATCACGGCAAGCTTTGACACCGATGCACCCATCACCTTGCGGATGCCGATCTCTTTCTTGCGCTGCTCGGTGGTGTAGCTGGCCAACCCAAACAAACCCAAACACGAAATGAAAATCGCCATCAAGGTGAACACCGTAGACAGCTTGCCAATCATCGCCTCCGATTTGTATTGCTTGTTGAACGTTACGTCCAAAAACTCCGGCTCGAATGGAAAATTTGGCTCAAATTTTTTGTGGATATCGGCCAGCATTTTTACGGCATTATCTGCTTGCCCATTCTGGTAGCGCACAAATACATTCCATGTCTGCTCGGGCATCAGCATAAAAATCACCGGTTCTATTCCATTATAAAGAGACGTGCAGTGAAAATCTTTTAACACGCCAATGATTTGTCCTTCGCGGTCCCATACTTTCAGGCGTTGCCCAATGGGATGCTCCAGGCGCATGCGCTTCGCAGCTTCTTCCGTGATCACATAGTTCATTGAGTCGGAAGCAAACTCGCGCGAAAAATTCCGGCCATCGATCAAGTTGAAGTTGGCGAGCTTCAAATATTCATAGTCGCACTGAATGAGCGGGAACAACACTTTTTCATCCTTCAATTTTCCATCCCATTCGGCACCACTGCTCTGCCCCACATTCATAGGCAACTGACTGGAAAGCGCCACATTCTCAATGATCGTGTTCTGCATCGCTTCCGCCCGGAAGTTTTCAAAGCTCTTGCTCACTCCTTCATACTTGGTGAAGTACAACGTATTCTCGCGATCAAAACCCAGGTTCTTTGTTTGGATGTAATTCATTTGCCGGTACACCACCAAGGCACAAACAATCAGCGCCACGGAAAGCGTGAACTGAAAAACAACCAACACTTTTCTCAACGCCACGCCACTCAATCCACCACCGGGTTTTCCTTTCAGTACGGCAGCCGGCCGGAACGAGGAAAGAAAAAAGGCGGGGTAGCTTCCCGAAGTAATCCCGGTAACGATCAATATGGCCAGCAAGCCAAGCACCACATACGGCTGGGCGTAGTCCACAAAAATTTTCTTGCCTGTGAGTTCATTGAAGTAGGGCGTGAGCACATACACCATCAGCAGTGCCACTGCCAGTCCCAGGAAAACCATTCCCATCGACTCAACCATGAACTGAAAAATAAGAGAGAAGCGCTGTGCACCTACCACTTTCCGTATACCTACTTCCTTGCTTCGTTTCACGGCCCTTGCGGTTGCCAGGTTCATAAAGTTGATGCAGGCGATGAGCAAGATAAACACCGCCACTAACTGAAAAGCCCACACGTAGCTGATCCGTCCACCGGTCTGCTTGCCGTTCTCAAAGTTGTTGCGCAGGCGCCAGTCCTTCAGTGGAAATGTGAACAGGTCCACCACCGAGTCTTTGTTTTTCTTCTTTACAAATTCTTTGATCTTACCATCCACAGCCGGTGCTGCAGAAGCATTGTTTAATTTTAAAAACGTCTGCACGCCATTGCTTTCCCAGTCGCTCATCCATTGGTTGCCTTCCTGGTGAAAGAGCCTGTCAAACGCGATCAGAAAATCAAACTGCAGACTGGAATTTTCGGGAACGTCCTGAAACACCGCTGTCACTTTTGCGTCCCACTCTGCATTCAGTTTAAATGTTTTACCGATGGCGCTTTCCGTGCCGAAAAATTTTGCTGCTGTGCGTTGTGAGATGGCAACTGAATTATTGTCGGGCAACGGATTTTTCGCATCGCCTTCGATGATGGGAAATGTGAATATCCGGAAGAGAGATGCATCGGCATAGAGGCCTGATTCATAAATCGATTTGTCTTCGTGTTGAAACAGCAATCGCGTACCCCAGTCGGTGCGGCACGATGCTTCCACTTCGGGTACTTCTTGTTTTAGTGCTTCGGCTAGCAACCCGGGCGTGGCTGCAAACGTGTAGATCACACCACCCGAGTAGGTCTGATTCTCCATGATTTGGTAGATGCGATCCTTGTCGGTATGAAATTGGTTGTACGAAATTTCATCCAGCACCCAGAGTACAATGAAAATGCTGCAGGTGAGGCCGATGGCCAATCCCGCAAGATTAATGAACGAGTAGGTACGCTGCCGCAGGAAGCTGCGCATGGCGGTGAGGAAGTAGTTCTTCAACATAACCCGGGGTTTTGGTAGTTACTGATGGGTTACGTAAAGGTTACAATTAAAAAAATCAACTCCATCATGTAACTCTTCAGCACTACCCGAGGTCTAATGAACAAAAAGTGAATAAATCGAACACCCGCCTGTTCCTTTCTGAACAATCAGGTAGTAAGATGATTGCAATTTGCCATAGAACTATGTTGGCACAGTAAATGAATACATATATTTTAAACCACATATCATGAAGACTCTTTCACTCTTTCTTTCCCTATCTTTCATTGTCCTCGTCTTTACATCTTTCAAGAGGCCTGTTGCCGAAGATGCGGCACCAATGACATTGTACGACAGTATTGCAGCAATGGACGCCATGTGGGAAGATGCTTATAATAACTGCAAGATGGACGTGATGGAAGAAATCATCAGCGAGGACCTGGAATTTTATCATGACCAGGGAGGTTTGATGACATCAAAGCAAAAGTTGAATGAGGCGCTGAAAGCCAATATCTGTGGAAAAGTAACAAGAGAACTGAAGAAAGGCAGTATTGAAGTGTACCCGATCAAAGGATATGGGGCTGTTGAAATGGGATTGCACGGGTTTCACAACATCAAGGAGCCAGGTTCACCGACCCATTTTGCAAAGTTTGTTCACATCTGGAAAAGAGAAAATGGTAAGTGGAGGATAACGAGGGTAATCAGTCTGCACTGAATTTATCTTTTGTACTCTTCATCTGTTACGGGCTGTTGCCATACCACAACTCCATTCTGAGTATTGCTGTTGATCGCAAGGTGAGTCATTTCACGATCCGGTGATGCACCATGCCAATGCACAACATCAGGAGCTATGTTGATCACATCACCTTTGCGAATAATTTGTATTGACTTTCCCTTCTCCTGGTAATACCCGACACCATCGGTAACAATAAGTATTTGTCCACCGGGATGCGTATGCCAGTTGTTTCGTGCTCCGGGTTCAAACACAACCTTTCCAATTTGAACATTGAGAATGGGATCGTTTGGTACCAGTAATTTAATCCAGGCTGTTCCGGTGAAGTATTCAGCAGGCGCTCTCTCACCTTTTTCGAATATTGCTTTTGCGTTTCCTGACATTGTTTAACTATTTACAAGTCGTTAAGTAATTAAGATCACTTTATTTTCATTCCAGGAACAAGAGGGTCTACCTCGACAAGCTCCAGAGATTTCACCATATCTTTTGTGCCGTTCTTATATTTTATAAAATGTGGCGTTTGCACGTGTGACTTGTACGCTTCCGTATTAGCATATATTTCTAAAATCGTGATGTGAGTGGGATTATCCTTTTCAGACATAGCATACAGTGTCAAAACTCCTGGCTCGATTTTCACTGAAGTTTCGATTTCCTCTTTTAGAAATATGTTATAGCTTTCCAGTTGAGCTGGATCGATTTGGATTTTTGCCAATCGTACCAGTTGACTTCTCTCTTGAGCGAAAGCTCCTCCACTTGTGAAAAGGCTCAACATGATGGCTATGAACGGCAATCGAAAATCAATATAAGTTTTCATTTTGCTATTTTACTTTAAGACAATTTAATAAACTTTACTATGGGTCAAGCATCGTCTCGATGCGCTGCTGCTACTTCACCGTCCCAACATTCAAATTGGTAAAATAACCATCCGTACCGGGACCAACCCACAGTGCTATTGCTCCAGTCGATTTTGCATATTTAAGATCTTGCACGATCAGGCAAGGCTGGCTCGCACCATTCACATACAATCTGGCTTTGTCATCTTTCACTTCAATCTTCAAATGCGTCCATTCTCCTTCCACCAGGTCGGTGTAGGACTCATACACACCTGGCTTCTCATCGCGGAGTTTGAACCACGTGTATTTGGGATGCGAAATGTATTGAGCGCTGTGATTTCTTCTCAGTTGATCTTCGGCTCGTCCGTTGGTGGGGCGAATGTAAAAGCACTCGTATCGGATCGAGTCTGCCATGCGCACACGAAAAGACAACCCAATAAAACCCCGGGCGCCCACATTGGCATTTGGTAACGTTGTGCCGGCAACGTCTATTTCAATAACACCATTTTCGAAGGTATTATCTTTTATAATGGCCATGGTCTCTACGCCATCCGATGAGATAACCCGAACAGCTTTTTTTCCTTTATATGACACGTCTTCCAGCTTTACGTTGACAGGTTCCAGTTTTTGCGAAGAGAGTGATATAGACTGTGACCAACCGGAGTTAATTCCTCCGCACACAACAAGGGAGATGAACAAAGGCAAAATATTTTTTCTGGAAGATGGATGCATGGTGAGGTTAGTTAAGAATCGAAATAAGTGACGTGACAACAATTAATGTAAACGAAAGAACAACAACATTGTTTTCCTGCGCTGTGGCTGTAGTCCATCTATTTAAATGCAACAAAAGCAACCGTGAGCCAAATCTCATTTATATTTCTCCTTACGTGATCGAGTCTCAACAATGAGTATAAGCAGGGTGGAAAATACACATGCTGTTAAAGGAGCAACCAGGTAAGGAGAAGCGGGTTTTGCAAGGGGCGAAATAAAAAATGCACTATACGTCACAAGCGAGCCAACTGATATCGCCAGCATGAGCCAGGTGATCACCACTAATGTTGATGCTGACAAACGACTAGTCATTGTGCTGGCGATCCAAAGTAAAATAAAAGGTGACAGCACCCAGATGGTAAAGGCTGCCATCAATAATATTGACCTGTTGTGACGACCTGTATAAAACATCAGGGAGAGAGAACCTACGGCTCCAACTACCATAGCGATTAGTGCTGAGTCCAAAAAACCTAGTGCTTGCTTCCTCACTCTACAATTTACAAAAGTTTTGTCGATTGACTAATCGAATTGTCGCAATCAACCCAGAGATTGTCGCATTTACAGTATCATAGAGTGTGGACATGAAAATATGTTTGTGCTATCAAACAAGTCGAACAACAATAAACCTAACGACAATGAAAAACACTGTATCAAAAACAAAACTCTGGACCTCGTATGTCGTGAGTGGCCTGGTAATTCTTTTCATGTTAATGGATAGCATAATGAAATTTGTGAAACCTCCGGAGGTGATCGAAGGAACGCTTGCCCTCGGCTATGCTGAGCAGCATTTGCCCATCATTGGTACGCTTGGATTGATTTCAACCTTGCTGTACATTTTCCCGCGAACTACCATCATAGGGGCAATTCTGCTTACAGGTTATTTTGGTGGTGCCGTGGCCACGCACTTGCGATTAAACAATCCTTTGTTTACGCACGTCTTGTTCACTGTCTACTTTGGCATTTTAATTTGGGGCGGACTTTGGCTGAGGAATAGCAAATTGCGTGAAATGTTTCCGTTGCGCCAATCGAATTAAAAGAAATATTCTACCGAAAGGATTAGGGAGTTTGATTGTCACGCTTAGATGTCAAGCATCGTCTCTCGAAGAGGACGATGCGCTACTAGTCAGGATGATACGCCATATCCTGTGAGAACAGACCGTACTGAAAGTATCGCATCCCGAAACGGAGACGATGCTCGACTAGAGACCACTCTTAGTGATCAGATGACTGATGGGCGATCATTAAAAGAAAATTCAAACTGACGATTTTGCTGACTCGTTCGCTGAAGCCTGTTCGCAGCGCGCTTTTGCAGAATGTTTAGATAAAATTGATTTTCATACTGAAAAGATTGTCGGCTTACTACTTCCTGGAGTTCGCGCTCGGGTTTATCAAATAAAGTATCCAGCGGAGAAAAAACAACCTTATTATTAACCATCACCACATGCAAATAAATCATGGTTGTTTGGATAAAGGAGTGCCCGAGTAATTCTTTTATAGATACAATGTCTAATCCTTGCTCTAATAAATGTGTGGCATACGTATGCCGAAGCGTATGAGGCGTTATTCGCTTTTGAATGGATGTTTTGTGATGTGCCTCACGAATAGCACGCTGAACACCTTGTGGTGAATACCCGTTTAAATTTTTTCCATTGAATAACCACTTAATCGGTTTATCCTTTATCAGGTAGCTCTTTATCTCATTCCTCAATACTGCGCCCATAGGAACATACCGGTCTTTTTTTCCTTTGCTTTGACGGATGTGGATCATGTTCCGTTCAAAATCAACATCCTTAATTTGAAGTTTTCGTAATTCCTGGCAGCGCAACCCGCAACCATACAGGATAGCAATAATCGCCCGATGCTTTAACAGAATAGGTGCCTGCAATAATTCCTTTACTTCTTTTTGACTCAATACTACCGGCAACTTTAGGCTATTTTTTAACGCAGGAAGTTTAATAGCTCGGTCTGGCAATCCTACAACCCGAAATAAAAAACGCAAGCCATACACCGTATGCTTAAAGAATGACTCTGCTACACCTTTCTTTTTTAAGAGGTACAGGTAGTCTTCAAGTTGATCATGTGTAAGGTGAGTAGGCAGGGCATTAAAATGAAGTGAAAGATGAGCCACACAACGCATGTAGTTATTAAAGGTACTCATACTCTTGCCGGTAATTAGAATTCTTTTTTCTACTTGCAGGCAAAGACTTTGAAAGCCTGCAAGCTCTTGGCAGGCGCGTTGAACAATGGTGTGCATAGAGTTGGATTTGGAGGTTAATACATAAATACTCAGTCCTCAAGACCACTTCTGTGCTACGAGTGATGAAGATGACTAACAACCAAAGATAATGTCTCCTCTGGTCAAGCATCGTCCTGAAACGGAGACGATCCTCGACTAGAAAAAATTTATGTCAGCCGGTGAATGTCAAGCATCGTCTCTCGAAGAGGACGATGAGCTACTAGGATGATACGCCATAGCCTTTGAGAACAGACTGTGCTGAAAGTATCGCATCGTCCCGAAACGGAGACGATGCTCGGGTAGAAAAACCAAAATGACCAGCACAAGCGAGACACTAAATGTCAAGCATCGTCTC
>ERZ1292625.2436-Hain-H41-01um-R1-2436-length-17230-cov-11_pt1 | contig 17230 bp, 13 predicted proteins | sample MGYA00564400_ERZ1292625 | MGnify/ENA primary metagenome ERZ1292625 (study PRJEB36523, sample SAMEA6512639) | groundwater metagenome | collected 2019-01-08 | study: AquaDiva: Metagenomics assemblies of 32 groundwater samples
ATACCCGGAGTGCAGGTGACTCATATCCTGGGTGCAGATAACCCATACCCGGAGTAAAGATTACTCCCACCCTTAGTATAGATTATCTCCGCCCAGGGTTAAGAACAGGCAGGGGGTCTCCAGGAAAAATCGCAGAGGAAGGGGCTGGGTATAGGGGGTATCTTATTTCTTACTTTTAGATTTGGTTGTTGGCTCGTATTCGGCCTGGTCTTCGTGGACTCCTAACCAGATTCCATCAATGATTTTTCGCTGGGTTTCTTCCCGGTAGCCGGCTAATGTCTCGTCGGCAACATCATAGACGTTTTTTTCCACTTTCTCCAGTATCGGCACAATTTCCGCCAGATATTTTTCGTCCTGAGGTATCTCAATGGTGGTTAAGCCGTGCTTTAGCCAGATGCTAAGGTATCGGGCCTCTAATTCCGATTTGCACTGGATATGCTTGTCCTTCCAGTAATAGAGCCGCCAGTCATTCGGGAACATCGTCTTTTCTATGCGAATTTCGTGCTCATCCACCCGGCTGGGCAAATCCACCTCGCGCAGGTCTTTACGTATCTTGATATAGGTGCGATAAAATCTTGTCGGGTTCATAACTCATCTTTATCTGTTTTTTCTTTTAATTCATCCATTGCCTTCTGCAAATCCACGCCGTCCTTGGTCTTGCCTTTCTTAAGATTATATTTAATTACTGTAATTGTCAAAATATTATCACATTTTGGTTGACTAAATCAATCAACCCTGCTATAAATTGCTACTATGAATACCGTTGCCAATGTTTTCGGTCAAAAGTTGAGGGAGCTAAGAAGTTATAAAAAGATGGGTATCAAACCATTAGCCAAGCAATTAGGTGTTTCACATACCTATATCAGCCATATAGAAAACGGACGGGCCAAGGTATCTGATAATTTCGTATCTAAGATTGCCCGTTTCTTTAAAGCAGACAAAGATGAACTCGGTCTTCTAACCGGTCGTATTCCGCAGGACATCTCAAAGATGTTTTATAAACATCCTAAAGAAACATTATCTTTTATCAGAGAAAACCTATCCTCTTATGAAGCTGCGCTTTCATCACAATTAACTCTCCCCTCTGTAACAACCAAAACTATTGCCGATTTTCCTTCTACAAGATTTCAGGGCAGCAAACTTAAACTCCTTAACTGGCTCTGGGATAATACTAAAAACCTCAACTTCACCTCGGCCCTAGATGCCTTTGGCGGAACCGGCTCGGTCAGTTATCTTCTCAAGACGCATCATAAATCGATTGCTTATAATGACTCCCTGCAATTTAATCATATTATTGGTAAGGCGTTGATTGAGAACTCGTCAACCACTCTTGATGCAGATGATATTGATTTTATCTTAACTAAACAACCGGCTATTAAATATAAATCTGTCGTGGCTGACAATTTTGAGAATATCTATTTCACGAATGAGGAAAATCATTGGATTGACCAAACAGTCCAGAACATTATGCATATCAAGAATAAGCATAAGCAAGCGCTGGCTTATTTCTCATTATTCCAGTCCTGTATTATCAAACGACCATATAATCTATTCCACCGCAAGAATCTCTATGTACGGCTGGCTTCGGTAGAGCGAAGCTTCGGGAATAAGACCACATGGGATAAACCCTTTGAGACCCATTTCCTAAACTTTGTTAAAGAGGCAGATAATGCGGTATTTGATAACGAGCAATCCTGCCACGCCTTAAATGAAGACGCCTTTGAGATAAAGAATCACTATGACTTGGTTTATATTGATACGCCTTATATGAATAAACAGGGCGTAAGCGTTGATTATTATGACTTCTATCATTTCCTTGAAGGGCTGACCTTTTATAATGACTGGCAAAAGCAGATTGATTATGAATCCAAACACCGCAGATTAAAATCCAAATATTCTGTTTTCAGCGACCGTAAAGCCATTCATCAGGCATTTCATAAATTATTCCATAAATTTAAGGATTCTATCCTGGTAGTTTCATACCGCAATGACGGAATACCATCAGAGGATGAAATGGTTGGAATGCTTAAAGAGGTCAAACGCAAGGTAACGATTGTTCGATACGGCCCTTATAGATATGTCCTGTCCAAGAATGGCGAGTCAAAAGAGATATTGCTGATTGGGGAGTAAAACTATTATTTAGCTTTCTCCACCCAATAATTATATCCTTCTCTGATAATTTTTATCGCATAATGCATATCTTCGTTTGTGGTAATATCTGTAAGCCATATTTTAGTTTTTCCCCATCCATATTTTTCCGGAACCATCTTAAACCGTTTCCGGGGGTCATTAATTTGGTCTTTTCTGATATGAATTCTCAGCTTATTCTTATAGAATGATACTATAACAAAATTGTACGAGCCTATTTTGTATCCCACATACCACGATAGGGCCTTTTCTTCAACTTTACTATTCCAATTAATAATTTCCTCTCTCATCCTGTTAAAAATCTGACGAATTTCGTTAGAAGCCTTTTTCAGATGATCATCAAGCGTATAAACCTTAATTTCTCTACTTACGTCAGACACGGTTTTATTTTTAGATATTTTCTGAATAGATTCAGCCGACTTTTGCGCTTCAATCTTATTATATAACACCAATTTTTGGTCGTAGAGTTTTACTTCCCATAGTTCTATTGGTAAATCCTTGAAAGCAATAGCGCCTCGTTGGTGAGAAGTAAAAGCCGGGGAAATAAATATTACTCGTGATTGACTCCAGTCAATATCGTTTTTCTTGAAATTAGCTCTCAGTCTTTCATTATATTCAAGTATAAAATCAGCTTTATTATTAAGCATTAAACCTAAATAATTATACCCCTGGTCTATCACGGAAAAATTCTGGTCCTTTTTATACTCAATAATAACGAATGACTTTATTTCTGGGTCAAAAGCCAACGTGTCAATCTCAAATCCGTGAATTGTAAGTTGCCGATTTAATTTACCTGAAATAAATTGAAGTCCAAATATCGCTTCCAGATTCTGCTCGGTCAACACTTGAAGATGCTTCTCTAGATCAAACGCTTTTTCTGCTAATGGTTTTAATGTTTTCCCTTTTACCTGAAACAAGGCCATAACAGTTTACCCTTTCTTCTTCTGGCACTTTATAAACTCTTTAATAGAGGCGTACTTCCTTTTCTTAGAGTCCTTCTCAAAGTTCCGCCAATATTCATCGCAGACACCTTTACCCAACTTGGCAAACGGTCCTTTGCCGTCGGCTAATTCCTTGACACTCTTAGCCGGGAACGAGCCAAGATTAGTGGTATTACCGCTGGCCGGTCGTTCGCCCACAATCTTATATTTCTCCTGGATAAAGAATTCCACCTGGCCGTAAGACGAGGTGATTTTATGCCGTTCACTATATGGAACCACAAACGGCTGGTTATTTTTATCCTGTCTTGAGTATAAGAACCCAATCACCCAGTGATGTTTATAGGTATCATAGGGATAGAGTATATTCTTGGTATTATTCCGTAGGAATGAGGTATAGGAACCCAGCGTATAAACAAATGATTTATCCCCTCCTCTGCGGTAGGTGGTTTTAATGTCAATGGCTATTTTATTCTTATCGTTGTTATTCTTAAGTAGGGTGAAATCAGGATAAATCGTCTGGGGTGATTCTTCCACCTGATAACCATGCTTGGAGGCAATATCTCGTATCAAAGGCGCGCAGAGCAACTCAAATACCGTGGACAAAACCTTGGTATCAGAGCCAATCAGATAAATCTTGTCATCCCGGCTTAGAAAACCATAGACCTCCCAGTTAATCTTATACTGGTTATACAGATGGTAAAACTCATCCTTAAACTCAGTAAATTCCATTTACGACTCCTTTTTCTGATTTATGTAGATACCAAGTATTAATCAATATTGCCAGTAATTCCGCATAGGTCAGTTTATCCGCACCCAAGGCAATCATTTTCCCGCCCGGATGTCGCCATCGTTTGAGTTGTTCATTCATATATTCCCATCCTACCATTTGCCTCTTAATCAGGCAAGGATTTTTAGCGGTCTGTATTGACAAATTACTAAATAGATTCTATAGTATTTATCTATGAAACACAGTTTACTGGTCTTGGTTATTTTTATTTGCGTGGCGGGTTGCGGACCGGGCGCGTCAACGTCGCCATTTTCTAGTCCTGAATCCGGTATCCTGCATCCTGAATCTAACCTCCAACCTCAAACCTCCAACATCCAAAATAACAAGGAGCTTCCTATGAACGTTCGCGAATCAGTCCTGGCCGGCAGTTGGTATCAGTCAAATCCTGATGCGCTGAGGAAAGAGATTGCCAAGTATTTTGATGCCGTAAAGATGCCCGAGTATGTTAAATCAGACGCTAATATAGTTGGCCTGGTTGTTCCGCACGCCGGACATCAGTATTCCGGTCCCTGCGCGGCATATGGTTATAGTTTAATAACGGGTAAGTCATATAAGAGAGTCATTATTATGGGCCCGAGCCATCGGGTTGGATTCAGCGGGGTTTCGGTTACCAATGCCACGCACTACGAAACGCCTCTGGGCAAAATCCCGGTGGACCGGACTGCCTGTGATAAACTTCTTCAAGACAGTAAATTATTTAGTTACCAAGCCGTGGCTGATAAGAACGAGCATTCAATAGAGATTCAATTGCCGTTTCTGCAGACCGTGTTGGCAGATGGTTATAAGATTGTGCCTCTGGTGGTGGGTGATTTAGCGGACTACCAAGCGACTGCATCAGACATCAAAGGGATTGTGGATGATACGACCTTGGTGATTGCCAGTTCTGATTTCACGCACTACGGCGAGGATTTCGGTTATGTTCCTTTTTCCGACAACATCAAGGACAATCTCAAGAAACTGGATGGCGGGGCCATAGAGCAAATTGTCAATATGTCCGCGGGCGGATTTAATAAATACATCAAGTCCACCGGTGCTACGGTCTGCGGTTACAAACCGATTCTGCTTCTCTTGTCTATCTTGGATAAGAAGAGTATCGTTGATTCCACACATTCGCTGCGCTCAGTGCAAGAAGGCGTTTTGCTTAATTATTACACCTCAGGCGATTTATCCGGCGACTATGCGCATTGCGTTAGTTATGCATCCATTGCATTTATAAAACAAGGCGTGACTAATGTAAAAGAGGAAGCAGGCGAAGATGACCTGAATGATGCGGAACAACAGACACTGCTCAAATTAGCCAGGGTGACATTGCAGCAGAATTTTAGCGGGATGAAAAGAACTATCCCTAATGAGAAATTGCTGACCGATAGATTAAGGGCCAAGCGGGGGATTTTTGTCACCCTGAAGAACCGCGGTGAGTTAAGGGGCTGTATCGGCCGTATCTTTGACCCGGAGCCGCTTTATCAGGAGGTGATAGAGTATACGGGGTATTCGGCAATGGATTCGCGTTTTCAATACAATCCGGTTACGGCCAAAGAGGAACCGGATATTGATATTGAGATTTCGGTCCTGTCACCGATGAAGAAGGTAGCCAGTTATAAGGATATCGTCGTCGGCAAGCACGGGGTTTATCTTACCAAGGGCGGGGCCAATGCGGTATTCCTGCCCCAGGTGGCGCCGGAACAGGGCTGGACCAGGGATGAGATGCTCAATCAGCTGGCGATGAAGGCCGGGTTAGACAAGGACGCCTGGAAAGCCGGCGCGGAGTTTATGGTCTTTACAGCACAGGTGTTTTCGGAGAAAGAATAGGCAAGAAAACTTCGTAACTTCTGCCACAAAGGCATTCACCCCGTTAGAGGCGATGGGGAGAATAAACAGAATACTAACCGACACTCTTATAACGCCTCTAACGGGGCAGGGACACTAAGAATTCTTTGTGACTTTGTGTCTTAGTGGCTAAATTTTATGGACAGAAGACAATTCTTACAATCAGCAGCCGGCTGCGCCACCGTGGCGCTGGTGGCCCAGGGCCGGATACTTTCTGCCGAGCCGGCCAAAGACACACGCCGAGAGGTTGCATATTACAAGAAACTTGATGACGGAATAGTGGAATGCCTGACCTGCCCGAAGAAATGCAAGGTGCTGAATCAGGGTAGAGGCATCTGCGGTAATAAACTCAATGACGATGGGTTTTATTATAGTTTGGCCTATGCCAAGCCCTGCACCATTCACGTTGACCCGATAGAAAAGAAACCGCTGTTCCATTTTCTGCCGGGCGCTGATGCTTATTCGTTATCCACGGCCGGATGTAATCTCGGATGCAAGTTCTGCCAGAACTGGCAGATATCCCAATCCAAGCCCGAGCAGATAGATAGTTATAACCTGACGCCGGCTCAGATTGTAATCCAAGCAAAAGACGCCAAGGCCAAGGTGATTGCATTTACCTACGGCGAGCCGGTTGTATTTTACGAATATATGTATGGCATTGCATCTCTGGCCCGCAAAGAAGGTATACACAGCGTGATGATTTCCAATGGCTACATCAATCAAGAGCCGTTAACGGAACTCTGCAAACATTTAAGCGCTGTCAAGATTGACCTTAAGGCGTTTACCGAGGAGTTCTACCAGAAATACTGCAACGGCTCGCTCCAGCCGGTGCTGGATACGCTTCTCTTACTCAAGAAAATAGGCATCTGGTTTGAGATAGTAGTCCTGATAATCCCGACCCTGAACGACAGCGCCAAAGAAATTAAGCAAATGTGCGAGTGGATAAAGAATAATTTAGGGGACAACGTGCCAATCCATTTCTCCAGGTTTCACCCTGAATACAAACTCAAGAACCTGCCGGTGACGCCCGTAAAGACAATGGAGGATGCCCATCAGATTGCCAGAGAGGCGGGTTTGAGGTTCGTATATTTAGGAAATATTCCAAATAATCCGGCCGAATCCACCTATTGTCCGGCCTGCCAAAAGCCGATTATAAGGCGAGTGGGCTATCGGATAGCGGAAAACCTGGTAAAAGAGGGCAAATGCCCGATTTGTTCGGCCCGGATACCCGGATTTTGGGGTAAATAAATATTTAATAAATTTATCATATTTTTCTTGATTTTATTTATATAGTTGGTATAGTACCCATAACACAAAACTTAATGGAGGGCAGTATTATATGAAAAACATACTTTACGGTTTGATTATAGTCGGGTTGCTGGCCGCCATCGTTGGTATTTTCATAGTTTTGACCGAGCGTAATAAAGCCGTCAGTGACAGGAACGTAGCCGATGAACAGAAAGAGTCAGCCCTTGATGCCAGGAAAAAGGCGGAGAGTGAAAAATCAGATGCCCTGAAGGCCAAGGAATTATCCGAAGCCCAGGCCAAGCAAGCCAGAGAACAAGCCGACAAAGCCATATCAGATTCGGCCACGGCCACGGCCAGAGTCAAGACCGCGGAAGAAGAAAGAGACAAGGCCGCCAAAGAGAAACTGGAAGCCGACAAGACCAGGGATGAATCCTTGTCCGCCAAGGCATTGGCCGAGAAAGCCAAGCAGGATGCCGAGTCCAAAGAGGGCGAGGCCGAGGCGCGCGCCAAGTCGGAAATCTCAGCCAGAGAAATCTCAGACCAGAATCTGGACAAGGAAATCAACGCCCGCAAAGCGCTCGAGGATGATTTATACGTGATTAAAGAGGTTGTGGAATCGTCCAAGAAGATTGCCGTATTTTGCTCGGACGTTGTTTCCAAGGTGTTCATACCGCTGGACAGCGGCGATAAGCAATATCTCAAGGCCTGCGAATCGTGGCGTGATGCCAAGGATACAAACCAGAAAAGGAATTCGCTGGCCTATTTCTCCAAGTCAAAGGATAGTTACGTCGGCGCGCTTTCCAGTATGGGCAAACTGGAAAACGTAACCAAAGATACCGAGCGGGTCAAGGACTTGCTCAAGAGAGCCATCCAGGATAGTGTGGACAGCATGGATACGATGATATCCCTTCTTAAGAAATTATTGCAGGAAGGCGATGCGGTGTCTTTTGAAGAAAAGAGCAAGAGCAGCGAGCGGGCCATTGAGAAGAAACTCCGGGCCGACAATACTATCGTGGAATGCTGCACCCTGATATTAACCATGATGGATGTTCATAAAGTGGCATTTACTCCCAGCCAGCGCGCCAGAATTGAAGGCGTTAAGAAGGAAATAGAAAAACGGCTCAGGCCCGAAGAAAGCGGAGAGAGCGCTTTGGATACCCATAAATAATCCGGCCGGGTTTAGTCATATCGGGATAACAATTATTAAGAACGGTTTTATCATAGGTATAGAAAAATACAAAATTTAGCCACGAAGACACCAAGGCACGAAGAAAAAAATAGCAATTATTCTTAGTGTCCCTGCCCCGTTAGAGGCGTTATAAGAGTGTCGGTTAGTATTCTGTTTATTCTCCCCATCGCCTCTAACGGGGTGAATGCCTTAGTGGCAGAAGTTATCCTGTTTTGATTATTTTCTTGATTTACTGGGGGCTACGCGGGATGAATCCAGACCACCGGATATATACATATAATATCCTTACGGGCAATCATTATCGATTCGTAGTCGGCATTATACGGCCTGAATATAAACTTTTCTTCCGGAAGCGAATCCGTCTTGTTCAGTTCGATTATCCAGGCCCGATAGTTTTGTAAGACCACTAAAACAATATCTCCCGGGCGCGGCTTGCCTTCGGTATCTACTATAAAGGCGCTTCCGGCTAAACAGGGCGGGAATAAAGAATTATCTTCCAGTTTTATGGCAATCCTTACCGTCGATTCCCCGGACGTGGGTTCCAGGCAAGGCGCATACAGGAATTCCATCTCCTTTTCCTTCTGGGCCCATAAGAGGGTTTGGTTAAAAGCCGGGTCTATCTTACTGCCGGAGATAATCCTGAAGACCGGTATCTTGCCCAGAGGCGCCTCTACGGGCGGTTGAGGGGCTGATGTTGGGGTCTTTTCCAATCCGGCCGGCGGCGCTGTTATAGTATCAGGATGGATATTATGGAGTTCATCCATCAGTTTATTTACCGGGATATCCAATACCGCTGAGATAATCCGTATCTTTTCGTCGTCTATATTGGTCTGGTACCGGCCGTTAAGCAGGTCAACCAGGTAATTATAGTTTATTTGGAGTTTGTCGGCCAGGGTTTTCTTGGGGATGCCATTATTTGCCCGGAGTTTTTCGATGACCTGCCAGGGTGATAAGGGTTTTTCCATACTATATCAGCAATTACTGTAAGACATGCGAATATTAAGATTTATATCAAGAAAAGTCCATTAAAATCCGATATTTATATAAAAGTGGCTTGTTTTATTGCGGGAAATGGGTATATTATGTTAAGGGTGTATTATACCTGAACGCTATTATATTTAGTAACATATTATAAATAAATGAGTTACTATAAAATCTTGGGTTTGGAAGCAGAGCCGTTTTCCACCAGCCCTGACCCGATGTTCTTCTACGAGTCACGCGGGCATAAGCTGGCCCTGACCAATCTGGTTATCGAGTTGAGATTGCGCCGGGGATTGAGCATCATCCTGGGCGATATCGGGACCGGCAAGACGACTCTCAGCCGCAAGTTAATCCAGGCGCTTTCATTGCGGGAAGGATTTATTTTTCACATTGTTCTGGACCCGACTTATGAGGATGAAAGGGATTTCCTGGCTTCCCTGGCCCGGACCTTTGGTATCGCCAAACCGCTCGGCGTGGAAACCGTTGAACCGGCATCGGATGCTCAAAAGAGCCCGGTCAGCGTGAGCGAACTGAAGGAGGCCATCCAGAATTTTCTTTTCCAGAAAGGGGTTAAGGAAAATAAGACCGTCGTATTAATCATTGATGAGGCCCAGAAACTGTCTGAGACCTCTCTGGAGGTGTTAAGAATCCTTCTGAACTACGAGACCAATATCGCCAAATTGATGCAGGTGGTTCTGCTGGGGCAATTGGAATTACATTCTAAGGTTATTAGTATTGCTAATCTCATAGACCGGGTAAGTTTCAGGTATACCCTTAATCCGCTGGACCAGGACGAGGTGGGCGAGATGATAAATTACCGCCTGACCCAGGCCGGTTATCGGATAAATAAAAGTTTATTTACCGAGGATGCGGTCAAGGAGATATACCGCTGCACCCGCGGTTACCCGCGCAAGGTGTCATTATTATGCCATAAGGCGCTTAAGAATATTGTGATGAACAGTAAAATGGTGGTGGATAATAAGGTGGTTAAAGAAATCGTAGACGAGGAGGCGAAAAACGGATGGCGCTTAGCAGAGAGGACAATATAACCCCGGAAGAACACCTTCTGAGATTGATTGAAAAGCCGGCCGGCGTGGGCGAAACGCCGTCTCAGGATGGCGGTCTGACAATAGTGCTGGGCAGGAAGAAGGGGTTTAGTCCTAAAATAATTATTAACGGGCTCCTGACGTTTCCGGTGATTATTCTGGGGCTCGGCAAAAATATATCGTTAAAGACCGTCAACCGGTTTTGCCTGGTAATGATAACGGTGCTTTTAGGTTACGCCGTCTGGAGCGTGGTTTCGGCAGAAACGCCGGCGCTAAATGAACCTGATATTAAAAAGCCGGATATAGATAAGGTTGAGGAGCAACCTGATATCAGCAAGTATATTGACGAAGTGGATAAACGAGATATTTTTATGGATATGTATAAACCGCCGGTGGTAGAGCCGGTGAAGACATTTCCTTCCGGTCCAACTACAGTGTTACCGGCGGTTCCAGAAGTAAAACCGGCGCTTTCCGAGGTGCTGAAGAATCTGAAACTGGTCGGAATCATCTGGGAGCCGCAATCTGTTACCAGCGGCCTGGTTTTGATTGATAACGGCAGTGATGTCCTTTGCCTGGCCAGAGGCGATACGTTCCGGATTAATGTTGAGCAAGCAGGTAATATGAGGAATGTTAGTATAGAAATCAAGGAGATTTCCAAGGATAAGGTTACCTTGCGGTACGAAAACGAAGAAGGTATATTAATGCTGACGGACAAATAAAAGGGTGGTATTATGAAGAATTATTTATTATTAATCATCTCGTTCCTGCTTATGGCGTTGATTTGCGGCGCCCAGGAACCGGCGCCAACTGAAACGCCGGCTGAGAACCAACCGGCTCAGCCGCCGGCCGTTACCGAAGAGAAGCCGATTACCCCGACTGAACAGACGCCGCTGACATTAGAACAAATTCTGGCTAAACCAGTTTCAGCTAACCTTAAGAATGCAGAGGTTCGTGACTTATTACTTTTATTAGCCAGAAAGGGACCTCTTAAGATTGTGGCTACTAAATCAGTGGGTGGACAGATGACTTTCCTCCTGGAAAACGTAACCATCGGCGACGCCTTGGAAATTGTTTTAATTACCAACGGCCTGGCCAAGGAGATAAGGGGAAAAGATATTATCCATATTATGACCGAGGTTGAATACCAGGCGCTATATGGCAAGCCATATAACACGAGATTGGTAGTTAAGACCTATCAATTGCAGTTTGTCCTGCCGAGAAAGATGGTAACTTTTCTGGAGAACTTTAGGTCCAGGAATGTCAGTTCCCAGATTATTCCGGACGATGGCACCAGAACACTGGTTATTATTGAGGTCGGGGATAAAATCAAGGAGATGGAAGAACTTATCAAACGGTTGGATGTTCCGGCTGAAACGCTGACATTTGAATTAAGCAACGCCAGTGTGGATGATATTACCCCGATGGTTTTGGCCTTGCTCACACCTGGTTACGGCGATATTAAAACGGACAAGAGAACCAAGAGTTTTATAGTTACCGACCATGCATCAGTCCTGGAAAATATCACCCGCCTGGTCCACGATTTTGACGGCAAGCCCAAGCAGGTCCTGATTGAAGCCAAGATGGTGCAGATTAAACTTTCTGATGATTTTAATATGGGGATTAAGTGGGACCAGGTATTTTCCGGTTTTTCCAAATTTAAGGACTTTAAGTTTGAGGGTAATTTTCCTGTCGTGGCTGATGCGGCAAAAAAGATAAATCTAACCAGCACCGTCGGCACTTTTCCGCAGGGAAATTTTAAATACGTGCTTCAGGCATTACAGACCTTCGGCGATAATAAACTTATCTCGGCGCCGAGATTAATAACCCTTTCTGATAAGAAAGCGTCATTCCATGTTGGTAATACCATAAAGTATCCGACCACAAACGAAACTTCGGCAGCCGCAGGCAGTACCCCGGGGACATCAGAAGTTATGAACGAAATCCAGGAAGGCGTGAAATTGAATGTAACTCCTTCAATTAATAAGAATGGATATATTACTATGGAAATTATACCTGATATCACTAAGGTAATTGAGTGGAAAATCACCGGTAAAGGCAATCAATACCCTGCTATTATAGAAACAGCAACCAGCACCACCAATGTCATGGTTAAAAATGGCGTCACCATAGTTATTGCGGGCCTTATTAAAGATGAAAAAGAGACGAGTTATGCGGGAATACCAATTGTTTCCCAGCTTCCAATTATTGGCAAGTTACTTTCTTCAAAAAGGGATTTTGTGGTCAAGAGCGAAACTGTCATATTTATGACGCCGTATATTGTTACCGGCGATGCCGATAGTTCAATTAAATCTAAACAATATGAGATTGATAGTAAAGAGCCCAAGGAATTAAAACCGGTAAGATAAGATTATAAATTATCCCGCACCCATCCTGATGGTAGGTGCGGGATAACTCGCTGTCCCTTCGGGACTCCCGGAGTTTACCCCGTCGTATGACGGGGGCCGTAACGACCAGAGGTCTAACAGCGAGTAAGAGGAGGTTTGATATGGAAACATTACGTAAATTCATTGCCATGGTTTTTCTTATTTACACCCTGGGGGTAACCGGTGTATGTTTTTGGCTGGTGCTATCCACATCTTCTTCCGGCACTAAACTAAAAGAGGTCCAACTGGAATTGAAACAACAGGTAGAAAAATATGATTTAGACAGGAAGGGTCTAACCAGCGATAATACGCGTATTGCGGAAAAGATAACCGGTTTCCAGCAGGAAAGAGACGCAGCCAAGGCAGAATACCAGAACTCTCTTAGCCGGTTGGAACGGCTCATTACTGAAAGCGATGCGGTAAAGAAGGATTTGGATTCAACCAAGACGAAACTCAGCAAAGTTGAAACCGAAAAATCCATCTTAGAGATTAAAATACAGTCAAATATTGAACCTTTACTTCAGCAGGCGCGTGAGGAAGCAAGAGCATCACTTGAAAAGGATAAACTGAAATTAACCAGGGAACTCGATGATGTCAGGGATTTTCTCCGGAAGGCCCAGTCAGAGCGCGACAATATGACCTCGGAAATCCAGAGAGTCAAATCTGAAAACAACACGCTCACTAATGAAAAGTCATCCCTGGATAAGAAAGTGTCTGTTTACGATAAGCAACTCCGCGCCGTGACGCAGGAAAAAAGCAAATTAGATGACGAACTGAAAGGGCTCAGGGAGGCAAATGCCTCGTATTCTAAAGATAATGCGGCCTTTATTTCCACAAATACCAAGCTGCAACAGCAGATGAAAGATGCCGCCAGGGAATTATCTTTACTTAAAACGCTCTTGGCCGATTCCAAAGAGCAGGTGGCTAAATTAAGCAGGGAAAAAGACGGTCTTGATATCCAATTTAATGTTGAAAAGTCGGAAAAAAGCAAGTATTACGAGGAAAGCAAGAAATACCGTGAATTGAGCGATAAACTAACCAGGGAGGTTTCTTCGGAGAAAGAAACCACCAAGAAGCTATCTGAGGAATTAAGTAGCGAGAAAACAGAAAAATCAAGGAAGATAAACGAACTCACTAAGGATTCCGAAGACCTTAAATCCAAAAATAAGGTTCTGGCTGAAGACCTCCGCAAGACAACCACAGATAAAGAAGATGTTCTTATAAAATGGAAGTCCTCCGCCGACAAGATTACTCTTCTGGAAAAAGATATTAATAGATTGGAAGACAGCAAGAAATTACTGGAAACCAAGTATGAGACAAGAGACAAAGAGTTCCAGAAGGCAGAAACGGAATCTCAGAAAACCAAAAGAGACCTGTCAAAGTTAGAGCAGGAATATACGGCCATTTCCGAAACGCTAAATACGGCTAAACTGTCAGAATCCAGGATAAAAGAACAGTTAGTTAATAGCCAGAAGGTATCGCGCGAGACGGAATCCCGCCTAAGGACAGAGATGGGGAAAAATGAAGACCAGATTACTTCTCTGGCCAGCCAGAACACAGTATTGCAGGATTCCCTGACCAAGACAAAATCTGATTTGCAGTCGTCAGCAAATAACTTGAAATCAGAGCAGGCGGAAAAATATAAATACTACGAGGAATGCAAACTGCAGGCGGCTAAAAATACAGAATTACAGAGGCAAGTTGAGAATGCTAACCTGAAAATACAATCATCCGATGAGGAAAAGAAACTCTTTGCTGAGCGGCTTAAAGATGCGCAGGCGCAGGCAGATACTCTCCGCAAGGAAAATACCGGACTTAAAACCCAGTCAATATCATTGGATACCCAAATAGCGCAATTTAAAACCCAGTTAGATATTGCTTCCAAGCAACTCGCAGAGCGGGAATCGACTCTGAATTCCAGAATAACGGAACTGGCCAAATCGCTTGCTCAGACAACGGACGAGAAGGAAAAGATAAAAGGTGAAAAGGCTAAGGCGGAAGATGCGCAGGTGAAACTGGAGAAAGAATACAGGGCTGTTTCGGAAACAGTCAAAACTTATGATGCGGAATTGGTTAAAATAAGGCAGGGTAATACTGACCTGCAGAATAAACTTGCCAAGAGCGAAGAAGCAAGGGGTAAAACGGTAAAAGAATTGGCGGAACTTTCAGATACACTCAAAGCCGCGCAAGAATCAGACCGTAAGTCGCAGGAGCAATTAGTTGTTCTCAAGTCCGACGCTTCCATCCTGGCCAATAAATTTACCAAGAGCGAAGAGATGAAGAGTAAGGCAGAAAAAGAGTTGACGACCCTCTCTGAGTTACTCAAAACCACACAGGAGTCAGACCGTAAATCCCAGGAGCAATTAGCCAATCTCCAGAAAACATCTCGTGAGACAGAAACACGGACGAAAGAGCAAATGGCTAAAAGTGATGAGCAGATTACAGCGCTTAGTAACACTGCCAAGAAATTAAATGTGGAGAGAGAGTTGCAGGATAAGCAACTCAAGGACCTTAATGAACAGTTGGGACTGCTGGGTAGGGACAATAAGAGCCAGAAAGAGCAATTAGCCAAACTTGAGAAGGACGTTAAGACAAAAACCAATGAATTGGTTTCTCTGCAAAATGTATTGAATGAGGAAAAGACAAAGGCGCAGGATGATAAGGCGAAATATGAGGAAAGTCAGGCGAAGAATGAGGAACAGATTAATACGTTTAAATCAGATGCCGCAACGTTAAGCGGCAACAACAAGAAACTAAATAAACAGGTCGAGGCGCAGGATAAACAATTGAGAGACCGGGACGAACAGATAATGACGCTTTCTAAGGATAATAAGGACTACAAGGAAAGAAGCGGTTCATTGGAAAAGCAATTATCCAAAGTGGAAAACGAGGCCAGGACCAAGATAACAGAACTCAATGATAAACTGCGTTCAGCCACATCAGAGCGAGATGATACCATCAGCCGTTTAAGGTTTACTATGGATAAGGTGAGTTCTCTGGAAAAGGACATCAAACGTTATGATGACACCAATAAATCATTGGAGGCGAAATACGAATCCAGAGACAAGGATTTCAGGACGACTGAAATTGAAAGACAGAAAGTAACGGTGGACTTAAAGAATGCCAATGACAAGATTACCCTGCTCCAAAAGGATAAGGATGACCTGACCGGGTCACTTAAGAATGCCGAGTCACAGGTAACCAAGATAAAAGAAACGTCAGCCAGGAGCGATGAGGGATTACGTTCGTTGCAAAAGACGCTTAAAGATATGGAAGCGCAGAATGCGACTACCGTTACCAATCTGCAGTCACAGGTGGCGACCCTGAAAGAACAGTCAGGTGACCTGTCCAAGTCGCTTAAGGTAGCCGTGGAAGAACGCGAGAAAGTGAAAGAGGATAAGAATAAGAACGAGTTAAGTTTAACTGTTGCAACCAAGGATAATAATTCCCTGAAGGATAAGAATGACTCGTTACTCAAAGATCTCTCGGCGCTCCAGAGTAAAATCAAGACGCAGGAATACGAACTCAATGAGGCGCTGAAAAAGGAACGGGAATCATACCAGCAGGCCCTGAGCGACCTGAATACCACCAGGGAAACCCTGCGAGGCGCCCAGTGGCAGGTTTCTGAATTACAGACCAAGAATGCTACACTGGATAAGTCCGTTGCCTCACTGCAGAATCAGTTAAAGAACCAGGAATCAGATATGCAGGCGACTATCAAGCAGGAACGGGATATGAAGAGTAATTATCTGTCAAGATTGGAAGACGCCGAAGGCAAGATAAACAACTATATGAAGACAGAAATCGACCTCAGGCAGAAAAATTCCACCCTGGAAAAAGAGATGGCCGGTCTGAAGGTTACGATGGATGATAAGATTGCCGAGGCGATGAAACAGAAAGAGACGGATTATATCAACCGCCTGAGAGAAGCCAATGAGCGGGTTAAGATGATGGAAGAGACCCTTACGAAAGAAAGGGCTAATTTCTATTATAATCTAGCGGCGTATGCCACCAAAAGCGAAGCATTTGAAGATGCTTTGGATTACTATAACAAAGCATTAGTCCTTAACCCGAAAGACCCGGCGACCTATTATAACATGGGCCTTCTTTATGATGAGCGTTTAGATAATCCTTCCAAGGCCATATTCAGTTATACCAAGTATCTGGAATTAACGCCGGCAGATGCGTCGGACCGTGAGAAGGTAAAGAAATGGATTGATAATCTGCAGAAACGTCTAAAGGGTTCTAAAGATAGCCTTATAAAATAGGCCTTAATTTGCCTCTTTATATTTGGAAGTCGGATACGAGGGCTTACTTTCTTCTAAAATCATCCATCTGATAGGCAAAATGGCTTTCGTGTTTCTTGTTCTGTTCATCACTTGCCGACGTTTTGATAATAAAAATCGGACAGGAAGGACAGGCGTTGCCGTCGCATATTTTATGCTGTGCCACCATCTCCCAGCATTGCTTATATAGTTTACCGTAAGCCGGACATTGCCGGCGGTTACACTGCTTGATTTCCCAACAAGCCGACCTTAAGTAGAATTCTTTCAAGCCGTTAATAGTCATCTTTTTCTCGGTGAAGTAATACCTGAGGTCTTTGATAAATCCAACCTCGTTCATCGTGAATAAACGCCGCCGGTTGACTTTCTTCGGTTTGATTAATCCGTCCTTCTCAT
>ERZ1292625.2437-Hain-H41-01um-R1-2437-length-17228-cov-28_pt1 | contig 17228 bp, 17 predicted proteins | sample MGYA00564400_ERZ1292625 | MGnify/ENA primary metagenome ERZ1292625 (study PRJEB36523, sample SAMEA6512639) | groundwater metagenome | collected 2019-01-08 | study: AquaDiva: Metagenomics assemblies of 32 groundwater samples
CCTGCCGGTCAGGGTACCCGGACGGAGCGATTTGTGAACAGATGGATCGCCAGCAACACAATCCCGATCAAGAACAGAATCCAGGAAATCTGGACCGCCACCGCGGCTACCCCGGTCAGATTCAAGACTCCGGCAATGAGTCCAATCACTAAGAACAACAGTGCGTAGTACAACATATCGAACTCCTTTCAATAGGACGATTCCCGAGAATCATGAAATCGTCGATACAACTACAGCTCACACATCTCATAATTCTAGAAATCCATCTGGCGCCTCACTAGGCCACAGAACTATGCTGGACCTTTAGCTGAATGGAAGCTGAGCTCAATTGCTCAGTTTCGAAAGATTAATGAGGCAGGCCAAATGACGCGTCCACTGTGCGACACTCTGCAGAAGTATGGGGAGTGAATCGTGCCGGACGATAGTTGAGGAGAGAATGAGGCTTCGGTGACGAACACGAAGGCCTGGCAACGAACCCACTTCTCGCCGAACTACAAACCACTATCCAATGGTGATCGCAGGGATGCTGGTATCGGCTTGACCTCGTCGGAGTTTTTCACGAGCCGTCATGGCCAGTTTTTCATAGTGTGTGCGGAACGTCTCGATCTCTTCCAGCGACACATCTTTCACGACTCGTAACTGCTCGCTGAAACGTCGTGGATTTCAAGCAGGCCGAATGCTGTTTCCTCTCTACTGAGCACTTTAGACCAGACTCCTGCCGGTCCAGCAGGCATAGTGTGGGAATTAACTGATGGTGGTGCAGAGCATCACGCAAGATCATAGTGTCTCAAATTCTTACCAGGGAGGTCCCCGTGAAACGGATTATGATCGCCGCTCTAGCGTTTCTGTTTGTGGTGGTTGGCATGCAACATGTCGCTCAAGCCGATGAGACGAAAGCTACTGTTGAGGATATGAAGGGCAAAGCGAACGCGAATGTTGAAAAGGCCAAGGGTGAAGTGAAAGCCCTCACGGAAGAGGCCAAAGGAAATAAAATGACTGGTGCCATGGAACGGGCGAAGGGACAAACGAAAGCAGCCGGAGAGAGAATCAAAGGCAAGGCGAAAGAACTCAAAGCCAAGACAGAGTAAATTCAGTGGAGCGTCTGTTTGCGAACACCCTGCGGAGAGGCGTCTCTTCACAGGGTGTTTCTACTGGAAGGGGACAGGAGAGAGCGGTCAGGTTACGCTGTCCTCGGACCACCCGTAGAAATGGCAACGTCTTCGACAAACCGCTCAGCCGCGTGCCGATGAAGCGATCGGAGTTCTCAGCACCACGCTCCTCTCCAATCGCCGAAGGAGTCGTTCCGGGTGACGAGGCTGTCGACGGAGAGCGTTACGGAAGAATGATCGCGCGTTCGGAGTGGCCGATTACCTTGAGAGCCGCTTCCAATGCGTCGGCCATCGGCGGGGGGCCACAGAGAAAAATCACGGTGTCAGGACCGGGCGGTGGCAAATGCTCGCGCAGCATGGCCTCGGTGATGCGGCCCGTGCCTTGCGACCAACCAGCAGGCGGCTGCTCCAATACATGATAACAATGGAAGCTCGCGTGCTTGCGCACATCCTCGTCCCACTCGTCTCGGAATATGATGTCGGCCTCGGCCTTGTTGGCAAAGACCAGAAATAGTTCGACCGCAAGGTTCTGGCCGAGAATCCAGCGAATGATGGCAATCATCGGAGTGATGCCCGTACCGCCGGCGACGAACCCCACCTGCTTTGCCAGGCCGTCTATCCAGTGGCCGCCAGAATTCGGCCCGTTCATCAGCACGCGGTCTCCCGGTCTCCGCGCATGGAGATACTTCGACACCCCGCCGGTATCGTACCGTTTGACCGTCAAGTCGAAGAACCCTGTGGTGCCGGGAACCGAAGACGGCGTATAGGGGCGTCTCGCCGATTTTCCATCGATTATGGCGTGGATGTATAGGTGATCGCCGGGCAGCATGTCCAACGTGGCGTCGTCAGGCAGGGCAAAGCTAAACGTCTTCGTATCGTGAGTCTCCTGATGAATAGCCGTGAGTTCGTAGGGTACGGGCGTCTTCGACTTGATGCGGGTGACAGGATCAGAATTCATGGTCCTACCATAAGAGTTCGAGGGAACGCTCGCAACTGAGGAATCGGACGCGGTGGGCGGCCGGAGGAGTTATCTCATGAGAAAAGCAGTCTGCTTATATTGTGCACCTTCATTATTACCCATTGTATTCAAAGGTTCTTCCTCAACCGCACGACCTGACCCAAGATACGCTGTTCGCTCGTCACGGGGAGATTACGCAGATCACACGGATATCTGGGGGTTGTGCCAATCTCCATCGATGAGCTGATCTGCTTCGCGCGGGCCCCAGGTATTGAGCTCGTACTCGTACAACGCCATCGGGGTGTCGAGAATCGGCTGCACGACGCGCCAAGCGGCTTCCACCCCATCCCCGCGAGCAAAGAGGGTGGCATCACCCTTCATGGCGTCTCCAAGGAGACGCTCATACGACTCCATCTGGTTGCCGGAGCACTGCCGTGCGACCAGTTCTGTTCGCTCGCCCACCATCGCCTCTCCAGGAACTTTGGTCATGGTACTCAAGGCGATCGTCACGTCGGGGCTGAGCCGGAAGCGAAAATAGTTCGGCAACGGTGGTTCGATCTCGTCCAACACGGGACAACATGGCCGCTTGAACTCGACCAGCACTTCGGTGGCCGTGACAGGGAGGCACTTGCCGGTGCGCACATAGAACGGCACTCCTGCCCACCGTTCACTGTCGATGTAGAGTCGGAGTGCGGCGAACGTCTCGACCTGGGACTCAGGAGCCACGCCGCCCTCCCGGCGGTAGCCATGGAATTGCCCTCGCACGACATCCGAAGGAATAAGCGGCCGGATCATCTTGAGGACGTTCACCCGTTCCTCCCGAATCGATTCAGAATCCCTACCGGACGGTTGTTCCATGGCCAGGCAAGCAATCACCATCAACAAGTGATTTTGCACCACGTCGCGAATCGCTCCCACTTCCTCGTAGAACCGACCACGACCCGCCACTCCAAACTCTTCAGCCATCGTGATCTGCACGCGCTGGATGGCGTGTCGGCTCCACGCGGTTTCAAAGAACGGGTTGGCGAAACGGAAATACATCAGGTTCTGGACAGATTCTTTCCCGAGGTAATGGTCGATGCGGAACACGGCTTGATCCGGGAAATAGGTGTGAAGTGTGCGGTTGAGCGCCTGCGCGGAGGCCAGGTTTCGTCCGAAGGGCTTTTCGAGGATCACGCGTCCACCCTTGGTGCATCCGGACTTCTCCAGTTGTGTCACAACCGTTTCGAACATGGTGGGAGCGAGAGCCAGGTAATGTGCCGGCCGCTCGGCTCCGCCCAGTTCTTTGCGCAGAGCCTGAAACGTCGTCGGGTCCGCATAGTCAACCTGCACATAGCGCAGCAGGCCGCAGAGTTGTTCCCACGCGGCGGGATCGACGTCCCCATGCTTTTCAAGGCTCTCGAAGGCTCGGGCTTGAAACTGATCGACCGTCCAGGCCGACCGGCCTACGCCAATGACCGGCACATCAAGATGGCCGCGCTTGGCCATGGCCTGTAGTGCCGGGAAGATTTTCTTGAAGGCCAGATTACCGGTAGCGCCATAGATGACCAAGGCATCGGACTGGGATGTATTCATCGTGTCCTCCTCCGTGGGGATACTCGTTCCTGTATTGGCGTCGATGAATTAGTGATGATGGCCGTTATCGGTCCGTGCTGCCGATGGACCGTTCCCCTGCAGAAACTGGTCAGAGACGGTCTGTCCTTCCAGGTCTTTCTTCGTTTTAGGATTGAGCGCCTTCATCTGGGCAAGTTCTTCCGGCGTGAGTTGTGGGAGATGGCGAATGAAGTGGACCAGCTTCCAACTGCCCATGTCCTGTGCTGGGTCACCCTCTCCCCAGGCCGCCATCGCGGTGAAACGGATACCGTTATGAATGACCCAGAACAGCTCTCCGTCCGACAGCGACTGGGTGTCGGCCAATCGTAAGTCAGGCGCCCGCGGGTACACGTTCTTGCCGATCGCGGTTTGGCCGCTGCCGTCGTTGGCATGGCAGGTGGCGCAGTGATCGGCAAAATGCGCCAGTGCCTCTTTCATCACATCGGGATTCATCGGAATGGGATTCTGCGCGTTTCGATTCTTGATTGGAATGGCGAGATGACGAATCTGGCGCGCCATGAATACCTCGATCGGATGGGGCTCCGTCTTTGCGCTAAAGCCGGTGGTGAACAATCGGTAGCCGAGCCATCCTCCAACTGTGAAAACTGCGACGAGGCTTAGGACGACGAATGTGAATAGTGTTGAGCGTAATGTCATCTTCAGTCAGGCCCTTACCGAGCTCTCGATGTACAAGACCTTTTAGGTCCAGAGCGGAATTCCTTCTCTGGCTGTTCGACGTGCTTCGGCTCTAACAGTCGCGCTGCACGATCGAGCGTATGCTGGAACCGGGAGCGAGAGCCGACGAAGGTACAGTACTATTTCGATTTCTCGCAGCCGAACACTTGCCGGATAAATTATTCGGTCCGCACCCCATCGCCTCCTGCCAAGACAATCGGCCGCAGCTTCTCTCGCTCAGCTCCATCTATCATTCCACCGCCCGTTCATGACGTTCTACACCGGTTCCTTCTATGCCCATTGCTGTGGATCACGCCTTTTGAGCAAATGTGTCTGTCTTCAGGGAGCCCCGATGTCGTACCTGCTGTACAGAATGGCGCATGACCGGCAGCCGAATCTGGTTCTGCAAGATCACGGGATCGACACGGTGCCCGCATTGCACGCAGCGGAGGGGTTCGGTATCGTGTTCGCCGGTATATTGCAAGTCGTAGTACCACTCGGTCACGAGCAGGCCTCCACAACGAGCGCAGCATCTCGTAGAGAGCTGCCTGCTTGCGGAAAAAGGCTGTACGACCAGCCCACTTCCGCCTTCTGAGACAGACCCACCCCACATTGATTCTTTTGACCCTATTCTACGTCCCATGACTCAGCCTCCCGTTATCGGTTCATATGCTCGGCTCCCACGCCGTACCGTTTGTCCCGCCGATTCTATCGGGATCATCATGCCGTGACTGTATAAAATGAGACACGCGTTCCCCTCTCTTCCATCCAAACATCCAGCTCAGCGTAACCAGAACATCTCCAAACGATTTCTGGATACGTCCTCCTTCGACATCGTCTGTGTGCAATCCTCACATGAGGCCATAGTTCTGTTCCGCTCCGCGGTGTGTCGCTTGATGGAAAGGCCTTTGCCGATGTGCCGAAGTGGCTCCGCTTCGGAATACCCAAGCTGTTGCCATATTCCCCATTCAGTGCCGTTCCGTGTGAGGAGCTTCACCTCAGACATCCCTGCGTATTCGCCCGCCCGGGCTTCTCAACTGCCTGACTTCATGACGAAACCACACTGGCATGTTCTTGGCACTATTCACATCGTGTGTTTGGGATGTGGGAACCATCCGGTCCTGACCGAGTCAAAGGTGGGCCCATGGCTCTGCAGTTGGAGCGTGAACGGTTGTCGAGCGAGAAGCAGGTGTGACGGCGGAATGGATCGTCACAGATGAGAGGCAGTGAGTCAAACCGGGAAACAAAGGAGACAAGAGATGAGTACGATTCTGATCGTCATACTGGTGTTAATGCTCGTGGGCGTATTGCCAACATGGCCGCACAGCGCGAAGTGGGGGTACGGCCCCAGCGGCGGGGTAGGCTTAATCCTGCTCATACTCCTCATCCTGGCCCTGACCGGACGGCTGTAACGCCGGCTGCATCGCACCGCCGCATTTTGATGATCGGGGCGCCTTGATGGCTTCCGTCGGTCGCCGAGCTGTGGATGGAAGCGGGGCTCTCGTGTTCGGGTTAAACCAGCAGAGTCAACTCACCTAAAGCAGTGAGGGAGGCGCTTATGTTGACGTCGGACAGTATTCGCTGGAAGCAACGGGATCGACCGGTGCACGAGCAGACGCACGCTGCGGACAAGACAGAGACCTCAGGTCGAGAGCTCTCGGCGCATGGTGTACGCGCAAACGTGTTCCACAAAGGCTGATGGACAGTGGACAGCGTGAAGGCAACAACCGTGCTGAGGGCTCCCAAGAACCACACGATCTTTTCCCAAGGAGAGGCGGCGGATGCCGTGTTCTATATCCAGGCTGGTATGGTCAAACTGACCGTGGTCTCGCCGGAGGGCCAAGAAGCCGTGGTCGCGATTCTGGAACCGGGTGCGTTTGTAGGGGAATCCTGCCTTGGAGGACAGCCGCTGCGTTCGGCGACGGCGATTGCCGTGGAAGACTCCACGCTCGTGCGCCTCGATAAGAACGTCATGATCCGTGCGCTTCACGAGGAGCCCGCGTTCGCTGAGCTGTTTGTGTCCTGTCTGCTGGCTCACACGATGCGCATTCAAGAGGATGTGCTGGATCAACTCTTCAATTCCAGCGAGAAGCGGCTCGCGCGGGTGCTGCTGTTACTGGCCCATATGGAGAGGGATGGCAAGCCGGAGGCGGTTATCCCGAAGCTCAGTGCTGAAACATTCTCTAAGATGATCGGCACGACGCGCTCCCGGGTGAGTTTCTTCATGAATCGGTTCCGCAAACTGGGCTTCATCGACTATCACGGCTATAACAGCAAGGTGCATGTGCGCAGCTCCCTCCGCAATGTTCTCCTGTGCGACTAGTTCTTCCAGAAGTCCCACACGGACCGCCGGTTCTTGGATCGCGTGCATGGCAGGCGCCGTAGGCAGCCATACGCTCTCCTGAATACTTGCAAGCTGTCCTGTTTTGACCAGACTGCGAAGAGGCTTCGGAGGATACTGTAGCCTGGCTCAACCGATATGCGGCATCGTCAGCGGATCAGAGGGCAGTATCTCAGTACGTGGCCATCTGTTAGGATGGACCGAACTCGTGATTGGACTTCCGGCCAGGGTTACTCGATCGCGGTCAGGGTCGGGGAAGAGGCGTGATGCAGAACGTAGGGATCACTGTAGCGATGACCTGGTTTGTGGCGGGAGCCGGAACCATAGTGTTGTTGTATTATGCGGTCAGGCTCTCCCATGCGTGGAGGGCGAGCGGACGTGTTGCCGCAAGTCACTCGGCTATCCGGACGAGGCTCGCGGCGGTCTCTCTGGACACGCATATCGCCACTGAATGGATCGACGGCCGCAGACGGTTGGATGTGTTACTGGCATTGATGGAGGTTCTCGCGGCGTCGCTGAAGCAGGAGGTGGAGAAACTCAACCGGCTGGATACCTCCGATCCATTATATGAACACACCGCACGCGGGATGGTGAACCCTGCCTTGCGTCGTTTCACCTTCGACCAACATCTCCGGGATGAGTGCCGCGTGTTGGTTCCCCTGCTGGAGTTCTGTGGCAGGGATCTCGCTGACTCTCAGGGGAAGGAGACCACCGAACAGCTAGCGGTGCTTGCCGAAATCAAGGCGGCGATACAGTCCGTCGATCGCGGCTGATTCCTGGAAATATGCAAGTTCTTGATGGGTCTGCCGATCTGTCCCAACCTACCGACCTCAAGCTGATTCGGGATACATCCATCTCACGTTTCAGAAACCGGCATTGAGCAGGGAACGTTCATGATGCAGCATCAACTGTTTGTGTTGGCGTTCTTCCTCGTCCTCCTTGTGCTGCTCTACCAGATTGCCGTGATCTTTGCGCCGTTTCTTGTCCCCGTCCTCTGGGCCGTCATCATCGCCCGTATGACCAATGGCCTGTACGTGAAATTGGTTCATCTTCTTCGGGGGAGAGACACACTGGCGGCAGGTCTATTGACGTTTGCGACCATGTTCCTCGTCGTCTTCCCGATCCTGTCTCTGACCGTTCTGCTCGTGCAGGAAACCACGATGGCCTACCGGAGTGTCGTGGAATGGATCCAGGCCGGCGGGATGACACAGTTCCCGGAGTACCTCGGCAAGATTCCGCTAGCTGGGCAGTTTATCCAGGAACAGCTACGGACATTCGTGCTGGCGGGAAGCGGGTACGAAGGCTCGATCGCGGAGGGGACGAAAACAGTGGGCACGTTCTTGTTGACTCAGATCTCTGGCCTTGCTCGTGATGCCTTCTCGCTGACGATCGATTTATCCATGATGCTCTTCACCCTGTTTTTCTTTTATAAAGACGGCAGAGGGTTATTTTGGCGGTTCTATTACCTCCTTCCCCTCGAAGAGCGACATAAACAGAAGGTATTAAATCGTCTGAACAGCGCCATGGCGGCCGTTGTCAAAGGGGTGCTTGCAACCTCGTTCATGCAAGCCGTCTTGGCAGGAGGCGCCTATTTCGTTCTCGGTGTCCCATTTGCCTTGGTGCTGGCGGCGATCACCGCGCTCTTTTCTCTCTTGCCATTCGGCGGGACCGCTTTGGTCTGGGTACCGGTTTCCGGGTATCTCCTTGTGTCCGGACCGATCTGGAAAGGAATCGCGATGGCCGTGTGGGGCAGCCTCGTGGTCGCGCTCGTCGATAATGTGTTCGCACCCTTATTCATTGGACATGAGATGCAGCTCGCGCCGCTCTTTCTCTTTTTCAGTATCGTCGGAGGACTAGCGGCCTATGGGTTTATTGGTGTGTTTCTCGGTCCCATCTTATTGGCGATCCTGCTCACGGCGATTCACATCTACGAAGAAGAATATCAAACGAAAGGGCCTGTCATCCCTAAGACCGATACGGCGGATACCTGAAGGAAAGGAAGATAAGATGAAGGCCATCCCTCCGTCATACGACTCACGCGCGTGAGGGGGCGACTTTGAGAGGAGTTCTACGCGAGCCGTACTCATGGGTATAGACACAGGTCAATTCAGCGCCAAAAAAGAAAATCAAGGCGGAATAGTACACCCACGCCAAAATAATCATGAGTGAGGAGGCGGCTCCGTACATTGAGGCCATCGCCGTTGAGCCGAGATAGAGGCCGATGACCCACTTCCCGATCATAAAGAGCGTCCCGCTTGCCACCGCACCGAGCCAGACATCCATCCAGGCGATATATCCGTCCGGGAGTACCTTGAACATCAGAGCGAAGAGCAACGTGATCACCGGCATGGAGACAGCCACGTCCACGAATATCAGGATCACCTGAGGCCCTGGCACGGCCTGAAGAATGAATTTGCTCAAGGCCGCCAGAACGGCACTCAGGATGAGTGACACCAGAAGAAGAAAGCCGGTGCTGATCACGAGCATGAAGGGCAAGAATCGACTTTTGATCGCGCCCCACAGTGCAGCACCCTTTTGTGGCGTAATCCGCCACATGAGGTTTAATGCATCCTGAAGTTCACTAAACATTCCCATCGACACGATGATCAAGGTGACCAGGCTGACGACCGTGGCTATGGTGCCCTGCACTGGCTGGCTGGCGCTCTCCAGCATATTGGCAATGGCGTCAGCCCCGGGCGCTCCAATCAAGTCTTTGAACTGGCCGAGCACTTCGTCCTGCACGACTTTCTCATCCACCACCAACCCGGCAATGGCAACGGCAATGGTCAACAGTGGGGCGAGGGAAAAAAGGGTGTAGAAGGATAAGGCCGCGCTCAACCGCAACACATTGTCGTCCCACCATTTCATGACGGTCGTTTTCGCCAATCTCACGAGCCAGCGAAACTTCATGCCTCATTCTAGTTCGGTTCATCCTCCTTAGGGAAGCTCATGGGTCTGCGAGCACATTGAGCAATTTTGACCAGATCTCCTCCCGGGCTCATGCCAGAATTGTCCTGCACGCGAAGAGGGGGCACTGGCCCGGAGGGACACACACTTTCACACAGGAGGAAGACAGCATGAACGCAGATCAACTCAAGGGGAAATGGAAACAGTTCAAGGGTGAATTGAAACAGCAGTATGGAAAATTTACCGATGATGATTTGACGCAGATCGAAGGAAATTACGAGAAGTTCGTCGGCAAAGTTCAGGAGCGGTATGGGGATAAGAAAGACGAGCTGATGAAGTGGGCAGACCAATGGCATCAGAAATCGACGCCGGATGATATCAAGACCAGGATGTAGCGGGAGCGTTTGGGGGAAAGATGGCGTGAAGATGGGGAAGAATGACCTCACAGTGAAAGAGAAGTCCTAGAGTTTCATCCACACAACACCGGTGCCAGCCGTTCGGCGAGCATTACCCACAGGTGGTGTCGGCGGACCATAGCGCACAGGGTTTTACTAAGGAGGTGCATGATGAAGGAGACGACTCTCAGTCGAACCACCGCGCAACCAACGGAGGTGACTTCCTACGCCAGTCCGGCAGGTGAGAAGACCGGTCAGATGGCACAGGCGTTCAAACGAGCTGCGGTTGATCACCACCACATTGCGCAACGCGCCTATGCACTGTATGAGCAACGGGGCCGGCAGGACGGCCAGGATTTGGAAGACTGGTTGAAGGCGGAACATGAGCTGGCCGGGTCTGTCAGCCGCAAATGACGCGGACCGTAAGGGTACTGAATGTTCACTTCTATGACGACGAGGAGATGAGGACATGAATAGACCTGACGCGCTCCGCCTCGGAGTGCAGCGCAAGAACCGATGGCGTCCGGCACCTCGCGAGGCTGTTCGGGTGTCCTCGGCAGAGTGATGAGTGCGGCGCCAGTAGGCCTCTAGCTTTACGATTCGTCTACGTCTCGCAAAAGGAGAAGCACCATGCTCGAAACCATTGCCATCATCTTGGTCGTCCTCTGGATTCTGGGTCTTGTTACCTCGTACACCATGGGCGGATTCATTCATGCCCTCTTGGTCATCGCGGTCGTGGTCATTCTGGTTCGTGTCATTCAAGGTCGACGCGTATAAGGACGCTGGAGACAAGAAGGTGACACTGTGAGTTCAGGATCGTCGGCGAAACTGATTCCACCGCTATGGTACACGCCATAATCCTTGCCATGAATGTGGAACCGGTTCAGGTGGGTCTCGCTCCAGCCGATTGCAATCTGGAGGGTAGCGTGAAAGTCGGTCAGCGTACGGTCACTGCGGACGAGCAGCCGTCGCCAGACCATGGGGCTGATCCCCTGAATCCACGCCTTGAGTTGATACACATGGACGGGAGTGAGGTCTAGCATGGCCCCTCACTGTGGCCATGCGTACCCCCCTAATATAAATCAACAGAAAGCCGGAACTCCGCGACAAATTGGGTGGACCGGGAAGATTGCCTCCCCCGGTTTTGCCTGCTCTCTTCAGGCTCCGACTCTGGAAAAGTCAATGTATCCGCGTTCGACATTCGTGCTCATGAGTTCCACGTTCACCAGGTCCCCAACGTCGAGACCTCGTGTGATCCCGGCCAGTTTGCCCTCGACCGGCGGATCGAGGAGCCGCACCCACGTCCCTTTGTCCGAGGCGCCGGTCACAATTGCTTCGAACCGCTGCCCGATGCGCGATTCGAGCAACAGGGCGGCGGCGGACTTGCGGAGCTGCCGCTCGACTTTTTCCGCATCGTCTTCTTTCTCGGTACAGTGGCCGGCCAGATACTCGAGTTCGTCCGGACGATACGGGGTGGGCGTGCCGGCCAACGTCGCTTTGACCAACCGCTGGGTGATGAGATCGGGAAAACGTCGATTGGGAGCCGTCGAGTGGGTATACCCCTTCACGGCCAGACCAAAATGTTCGGGCGCGTTGTCCGTCGAGTGGTCCAGCACATATTCACCCCGGCCGATGAGCTTCACAATCGCCAGAGACAGATCAGGAAATCTGAGAGGGTCGGCCTGCCGCCGCTTCACGAGGAAGGTTTCGAGTGCCTGTGCGTCGGGCTCTCCCGGCAGGGGTTCGCCCCAGCGCGCGGCCACCTCGACGATCCGCTGCCAACGCTCGGGTGATCGGAGGATGCGTCGAAAGGAAGGCACACCGTTCCCCTTGAGATACGAGGCGGTCGCCTGATTCGCCGCGATCATAAAGTCTTCAATCAGTTCCTTCGCCCGATTCTTCTGCTCAACCCTGAGCGCGGTCAGCACCTCGCCATCAAAGACGGCGCGCGGCTCGAGCGTTTCGAGACTCAGGGCTCCCTGCTGGTGTCGTCTCGCCTTGAGCCGTTGCGCGACCTGGTCTTGGAGGCGGAGTTGCGCTTCGAGGCCGGAGACGGCCGCAATCCGTTCCGGGGCAGGTCCCGTTCCCACGAGCCACGCTGCCACGCTGTTATACGCGAGCTTTGCGTGGTTACGCACCAGTGCCCGAAAGAGGGTTGATCTCAACACTGCGCCATCCTCCGCGATCATCATTTCCACGACAACGGCGAGGCGGTCCTGCCCTTCCCCCAGTGACGTCAGGTCAGTCGAGAGTTGTTCGGGCAGCATGGGGAACAGGTCGCCGGACGTATAGACCGACGTCGTGTTATGCCGGGCATGTGCGTCCAGAGCGGAATCTTTTGTGACCAGCGCGTCCACGTCGGCAATCGCAACCAGGATTTTTACGGACCGGTCCGGCTGCAGCTCGGCGACGGTGAGTTGGTCGAGGTCGCGCGAATCGTCGTTATCGATCGAGGCCCAGAGCAGGTTTGTCAGATCACGCAGGGATGGCTGCTGGTCCATGGCGGCGCGTTGAATGTGAGCCAGCTCGGCCATCGCCGCAGCAGAAAAGTCCGGCAAAAGACCGCGTTCAACCATGGCGCGACGGGCGATGCCTTTGAGATCTGAGCGCTGACTGGTCATAGGTTCCTCAGTTTGGATTGAGTCCGCAGTGCATTGTGGGTATGAACGTACCGTCTGAGGGAATAGCTATACCACGAACAAGGAGCCGCTGGTCTAGCAGGATGCGGAAAAAGACCGCCAGCGGCGTTCTCGCATCACTCAGAGGCTCCACGTACGGCACCGAGTACGCGTCGCCTCTTCGCTCGCTGCGGCCTTGCTGGCAGCCTTTTTGCGCATCCTGCAGAGCTGTTCAGCGTCGTCTCAAACCTCGGTATCCGTGACGGCTATAGAGGTCCGAATGAGTTTTTTCGCAGCCTGCTAGAGCTGATGGTATGAGCGCAGGGGATCGGCTGGTTGGTCTTTGATGATCCATAGGTGCTGGTCACACCAACCAGGCCAACAAGGAAACGAGATGGATCACAGTCCATCTGCCTATCTATCATCATTCGCCAAATCGGCGAATAAACCAAGCCTTCACCACCTGTGTCAGCATCGCATAGCCGAGCAGCATAAGGGCCAGAAACAGCCAGTACCGCGGCGGGAGCGAGACAAATCCGAGCGTGTTCGCCAAAGGCGAAATCGTCAGCCAGGCGCCGACTACGACGATGATTATGGAAGTCATGATGAGCGGCCAACTGGCCCGGCTTTGGATGAACGGGATCTTGTTGGTGCGAATGACATGGATGATCAAGGTTTGGGTGAAGAGCGATTCCACAAACCAGCCCGTGTGGAACAGGGCCGGGTTTTCCCAGCAGTTGAACACGTAGAGCATCAGGAAGAACGTCAGGTAATCGAAGATCGAGCTGATCGGCCCGATAAACAGAATGAAACGCAGGATCTTGTCGATCGTCCACTGGCGCGGCTTGGTCAGCCATTCCGCATCCACCTCGTCGGTGGGGATAGTGGTCTGCGAGAAGTCGTACAGGAGGTTGTTGACCAGCACCTGGATCGGCAGCATGGGGAGGAACGGCAGGAACGCGCTGGCCCCCACGACACTGAACATGTTGCCGAAGTTCGAACTGGCCGCCATTTTGATGTATTTGACGATGTTGCCGAACACCCGCCGGCCTTCCAGCACGCCCTGCTCCAGCACCAGTAGACTGTTTTCCAGCAGGATGATATCGGATGACTCTTTGGCAATGTCCACGGCGCTGTCCACCGAGATGCCCACATCGGCGGCCTTCAAGGCCGGGGCGTCGTTGATGCCATCGCCGAGGAACCCCAAGACGTGGCCCTTGCTCTGGAGCGCACGGATGATGCGTTCCTTATGAGCCGGGACCAGCCTGGCAAAGACGCTGGTGGCGCTGGCGGCTTCGGCCAGTTCCGTCTCGCTCATCGCCTCGATTTGAGAGCCGAGTAAGAGATGTTCCACCGGCATGCCGACTTCCTTGCAGATGTGGGCGGTGATGATCTCGTTGTCGCCGGTCAGAACCTTGACGTCCACGTTCAAGCTGCGAAGTTGCTTCAAGGCTTCCATCGCGGTGTCCTTGGGCGGATCGAGGAAGGCGAGGAAACCCAGTAGGATCAGGTCGGATTCATCCTTGACCGAATAGACTGGTTCATCCGGGGCATTCGGCATGGTCTTATACGCCAGGGCGATGACCCGGAAGCCCTGACCATTCAGGTCGTCTGCAATCTGCCGGCGTTTCGCATCGTGCTCGGGCAGTACTTCGATGATCTCCCCTTGGACTTCCACTCGGGTACAGAGTCCGAGCACTTCATCTACCGCGCCCTTGCAGATCAGCGTGTTCAACCCGGTTGTATCTTCCACCACCACTGACATCCGGCGCCGCACGAAGTCGAACGGGATTTCATCGATCTTGCGGTACTTCTCTTTGGCTTTCAGGCGTTCCTCAAGCTCCTCATGGGCGAGGATCGCCTCATCGAGGAGGTTCTTCAGCCCGGTATGGTGGTAGCTGTTTAGGTAGCCGTAATGCAGCACTTTTTCGCTGGGATCGCCGTGCGCGTCTAGGTGCTTTTCGAGCACGATCTTGCCCTGGGTGAGGGTGCCGGTCTTGTCGGTGCACAGCACGTCCATCGCTCCGAAGTTCTGAATGGCGTTCAGGCGTTTGACGATCACTTTCTTGCGGGCCATGGCGAGGGCGCCTTTGGACAGGTTTACGGTCACGATCATCGGCAGCATCTCGGGGGTCAGCCCGACGGCCACGGCCATGGCAAACAGGAACGCGTCCAGCCAGTTGTGTTTGCTCAGTCCGTTGATGAGGAACACAGCCGGAACCATCACGGCGATAAAGTAGATCATCAGCCAGGTGAACTTGTTGATGCCCTTGTCGAAGCTGGTCAACTGGCGCTCTCCGACAATACTGGCGGCCAGCGAGCCAAAGTAGGTCCGGTCCCCGGTATGGATGACCACGGCGGTCGCGGCTCCGCTCTCCACGTTGGAGCCTAAGAAGCAGATGTTGGGAAGGTCCAGCGGGTTTTGAATGTTTGCCGATGCCGGGGCGGTCTTCTTCTCCACCGGGAGGGCTTCGCCGGTGAGGGCCGCTTGATTTACGAACAGGTCTTTGGCGGACAGCAGCCGCACATCAGCCGGCACCATATCGCCGGCGGCCAGTTGGATGATATCGCCAGGCACTAACATCTTGAGCGAGACTTCTTCTTCCTTGCCGCCGCGCACCAAGGTCGCGGTGTTGCTGACCATCGCTTGGAGCTTCTCAGCCGCGTGATCGGCCCGCATCTCCTGGAAGAAACGCAACACGACACCCAGCACCACCATCAGGAAAATAACCACCGTTGCCCGCTGGTCACCGGTGAGAAAAGAAAGTACACCCAGCGCGATGAGCAGAAGGACCAATGGATTCTTGATGTTGCCCAAGAGCCGCATCAGCGCAGATTGATGCTTCTCTCTGGCAATCTCGTTCGTCCCGAACTGCTTCAAGCGAGAATTGGCTTCTGCCGTACTCAGCCCGCTGAGCTGCGAGACAAGTCCCTTCAGGACGGTATCGGTATCAGCACGCGCCGATTTAAGTAGTTGAACAGGATCATGCGCCTCATTTCCGCTTGGGCGGTGACCTGGAGACCGAGATATGTCTTCGGTTTTCTGCGGAATTGTCATCATGCCTCTACTGGGAGAGAAGAAACGGCGCATTGTACGTTCCAAGGGTGGGCCTGGTCCATACCGTCGTCGTGCCGCTAATAACGATGGCAATGTTGTGGAAGATTTGTATGAGGGGAGGGCGATTCAGAGGCGAGCTATCTGTTGCGCGGGTCGTTCTTGCTCGCTCGTTCGTCGAATACAACGAACGGAAAGACCAGCTGGATCAGATCCCACCAGTGACCCCATCACTTCGCAATCGTGATGCTGGGAACTCCGACGCGAGGCACTTCGCTGACAGTCATCTGGAACAAGAAATACAGCAATTGGAAGGCCTCACGGTTCCAGTGGGCCAGCGGCCCCGTGGTGTTCACCGCGTAATGTTTTCCGTGGAGCTTAATCGAGAGGTCGACTCCTGAGGGAGCTCTATCCGACAGCAGGAGTTCCATTGTGTGGTCGGGATTGTCGTAGAATGTTGGCGTCCGCGGATCACTCTCGACGTGGTATTCAGGGTCTTGTCCCAACGATCGACCCAGAAAGGTGAGAATAGCATTGAAGCTCCGCAGCCGAAAGTCTCCCTTGAGGGGGTATTCGCCTCCGACGTGTCCCGGGCGGATGTCGAAGTAGACATCGTTGAGGTGCCCTTCCTCCATATCGTCAATCAACCGGGCCCGTTCCTCGGGTGAGAGCGCGTCGGGGTCATAGTTGGTGATGAGGGTTCGTCCCGTGATTTGTTTTCGTAGGGTGTAGGTGTTGTCTTTCTGACTGTAGGTCACAAAATACTCGTTCTGTAACGCCTGGAAGCCTTCGGCTGTGACGGCGTTGGCGGGAATCGTCCAGGTCCGATTGTAGACGAGTGGTTCGGCATGGAGCTGGTTCGCGTCCTGAATAGCCGAGATGTGCGTCACCACGCGACGGAACATCTCGTAGCCCTGCCGATCGGCCGGTGAATTCAGGTAGGAGATCTGCTGGCCATTCTGCTTGATCCGCAGTTCCTGGGCCATCATCCTGAGGATCATATCGATGTCGTACCGCTGTCTGAGGAGGAGGATGAACTTGGATTCCTGGAAAGGGGTCAAGAGCCGCTTCGTGAACTCTTCCCCTTCGATCGGCACGATACTGAAGGTGGGGTTCTCCGCCACGCTGCCGCCGAAGATCGGCAGCAGTGTTTTGCTTGCCTCTCCCGTGAGTGCCGGAGTGGCGCCGGCGCTGATACTGAAATCGAACGTCGCGGCGATATTCGATACGCCGGTGAAGTGAATCGGTTGATGCTGATGAGCGCGGGCGATGTTGATGAGCAGCTGCTTGGAGGTGGCATCCGTGACAGCATCATCATAGGCCGTCACTGCACGATTCAGCGTGATGGGCGAGAGACAGCCAGTCACGGCCAGACTGCAGAATACCCCCACCAGGGTGAATTGCATGCGGGATCTTAAACGCTGCCCATTCGTCATGTGTATTGTCTTCGGGCAACCCGACTCCTCTTCGGCAGATTTGTAGCATAACTGACATGTGATGCCTAGCGCTCGCGGCCAGAAGACGTTCGGGGGATGAAAACCAGTACCCTCCACCACCCGCACGGCATACCGTAATCG
>ERZ1292625.1453-Hain-H41-01um-R1-1453-length-28039-cov-11_pt1 | contig 17227 bp, 27 predicted proteins | sample MGYA00564400_ERZ1292625 | MGnify/ENA primary metagenome ERZ1292625 (study PRJEB36523, sample SAMEA6512639) | groundwater metagenome | collected 2019-01-08 | study: AquaDiva: Metagenomics assemblies of 32 groundwater samples
AGAGAGTGCAATTTTCCTTGTTTCCGCCGGTGCACCAGCATTTCGGTTCGGCGGCGAAGGTGTTCTTTGGGTGCAGAAGCAGGAGACCGAAAGCAAGAAACAAAATTAATAGCAATTTCTTCACAAGCCAATTATACCTGCCGGAAATTATTGAGGTATGCCGAATTGGGTGACGGGAGCGCCGGTGAAACGTTCGATGAGAATCAAGATAAGCCAGGCGCCGGAGAGAAGAATTAAACCAATAACCGCCCACTGGAATGTTTGCATGGCGGAGGCGTAGGCTTTCGGGTCGGCGCCGGCGCTGACCAATCGGATGCCGGCCATGATGACCATGGCCAGAGCGGCCAGGGCAATAATAGCGGGGAGGGGAGTTAATAAATTTCTAATAAGACAGACGATACCACCCAGAGTGGCAACCCCTTCTTGCTGGCATTCGGCTCCCCATTGCATAGCCTGATTTTAGCACGAAGTATCCCGCACCAAAAACCCCGACGTGACGCCGGGGTTAAATTCGAATTTAAGGTGACTCTTAGTTATAGGGGCGGGGGATAGTGAAGGAACCACCTAAGCCCGTTTGGACACCGAAGAAGTAACCGATGATCTGGACCAAGGCCCAAGACGCGGCGATGATGGCCAGGCCGACGAGAGCGGCAGTAATGCGGTTTCTGGCACTTTCGGTCTTGCCCTTGTCGCCACCGGAGGTGAGCCATTCGAGACCACCCCAGACGAGGTAGACGAAGACGAGAATACCGGAAACGATAATGACGACGGAGACGCCGGTAGAGACTAAACGACCGAGGTCGGTAATTTTCGCTTCAGTGGGTTGTTCGACGCCGATATTTTGAGCTAGGGCGGGAGTAGCTTGGCTTAATAATCCAAGAGCAGCGCTAGTTAAGGCGGCAAGTTTTTTCATTTCAAGAATATATTTTGTTAACTGGTAATCATTATTACGTCTTTTCAAGCGGCTGTCAAATGTTTAGCCGAGAGGATTGGCGGAACAAATATCAGGAGCGTTGATGCCGAAGAAGGTGAGGACGATGATCCAGACGGCATAGGCGGCGGCAATAATAGCAACGCCGATAAGGGCGTTGGTTATCTTGGCTCTGGCCGATTCGATTTTCGCCTTGTCACCACCGGAAGTCAGCCACTCGATGCCACCGAAGACGAGATAGACGAGCAGAAGAATACCGGCGCCGATAATGGCGGCGTCGACCATGCGAAAGACCAGTTCGGTAATACACCGGAAGCCAAAGAAACTACCGACTTTGCTGCCAATATCAACCTCCTCGGTTGTTTGGGCGTAAGCGGTGGGAATCAGTAACGATAAATTTTTTTCCATATTAGTAGTTAACCGGAAAAACCGGCTTGAGTAAATCGATTTTGAGAACGCCGCCGATGAAATAGATGACGGCAAAGGAACCGACTAACACTCCGAGGCCAATGAGGGAGTTGGTAATTTTGTGGTGAGCTTCTTCGAGCTTGGCTTTATCGCCTCCGGCCATGAGCCACTGGAGGCCGCCCCAGATCATAAAGAGCATGACGGCGAGGCCGCCGACGATGACGACGGTCATCCAGAGCTGGGCGATATAGAAGGCAAGACCGGCGCCGGCCTCCTTAGGAACACCGACACCGAGAGCGGGGTTAACGATGCTATCTTGAGCGAAGACGGGTTTGATCATTGAATACCGAGAACTTTTAAGGGATTGAAAATATCGATGCCGACGACACCGCCGACAATGCCGGCGATGAAGTAGCTAACGGCGACAACGATGAGGCCGACGGCGGCTTGGGTAAGTTCGGTTTTGGCTTCTTCAGCTTTGGCTTTTTCGCCGCTACTGGTAATCCACTTGAGGCCGCCGATGGCAAAATAGAGAAGGAAGGCGAGACCGGCGACGACGGTGATGACGCCAATAATCGTAGAGATGAATTTATTAAGAAGGGTGTAGTCGCCGGTTTGGAAGCCACCCGTGCCTTTGATGGTGCCAAGTTCAACTTGGGCGAGAAATTTTTTCATACGGTTTTCAAAACTGGAGCAAATAAATTGAAATCGGCGCCAAAGAGAAGGCGGCCAATGAGAGAGCCGAGAATGAAACTGGCGCCAATGACGACCAGACCGAGGATGGCCATCATGATTTGCTGGGTGGCTTGCTGAACCTTGGCTTTGTCGCCGCTGCTACTTATGTAGCCGAAGCCGCCGGTAATAAACTGCCACATGGCGTAAAGGCCGGCAATGACGGTAATGAAAATGACAATGGCGGTAATGAAGGCACCGGTTTGTTCCGGAGTTTGGATGATCGTACCGGGCGCCTCGATGGTGCCGACGATGTTCTGAGCGATTAATTTTTTCATATGCCTGGTTTCAAGAAGTCAAAGCCGCCGATTTGGCCGACGATCTGGGTGATGACAAAGGCAGAAACGGCCAGGGCGAGGCCCAATAAGGCATAGTTTAGCATAGTGGTGGCTTGCTGAACCTTGGCCTTGTCGCCACTGCTGGTGATATAGTTGAAGCCGGCAAAGACAACGGCGGCAAAGGAGGCGAGAGCGGTGAGAATGATGGCGTTGTTGATGAGGGGAGAAAGCAAGGCGCTGATATTTGCTCCCCGGCCACCGAGAGCTTCACCTGGTTTGTAGATGGTGGACAAGTCCATAGTTTTATTTTAGCAGGTCGGCTAAAATAAACGCGAATGGAAGAATCTTTTAGCCAAAAAGCAAAAAAGACGCTGGTTGCTTACGTTAGCCAGATCGACAAGAAGTTGGCTAATTATTGGGATAACGAAATGGCGGCCAACTTTGGATTTAATGAGCGGCAAAAGATGGTAGTCAGAGAAATGCTGCTCCACGCCAAAGAGCATAACTTGCGTCCGGCCAAGAGAGCCCGTGGCGCCTTTGTTAATTTTGCTTACGAACTCTCGGGCAAGAAAGCTGATGAACGGGTCTGGCGGGCGGCGATGGGGGTGGAATTGGTTCACACCGCCTTGTTGATGCATGACGACTTTATGGATCGGGATGAAGTCAGGCGGGGTGGGCCAACAACGCAGAAGTTTTATGAAGCAAAAGGCGGGGGTGATAAGCACTATGGCGAGTCGATGGCAGTCAGTATTGGAGATGCCGTCTTGTGTCTGGGATATCAACCGCTCTTGGACTGTGGTTTCCCCACGAATACTGTGAAACTGGCGATGGACCAGATGCTTTCCGGTATTACCCAGACTGCCTATGGCCAGGCCTACGACGTAACTCTGGAGGTGATGAGAAATTGGACGGAGGATGACGTAATCGCTTTGCATCGGGCCAAGACGGGGATATATACCTATGAAAATCCGCTTTTGATCGGGGCGATCCTGGCTGGATTAGCTGACGAAGTTAAAGCGGTTCTGGTTGACTATGCCATGGACGGTGGGGTGGCCTTTCAGCTGCAGGATGATATTTTGGGTGTTTTCGGCAGTGAAGACGATACCGGTAAGTCGGCGGACTCGGATTTGAAACAAGGAAAGTGCACTCTTTTGGTATTAAAGGCCTTGGAGACGGGAAGTGAGGCACAGAAAAAAGCGGTGGAAGCGGTTTGGGGGGAAATGGAAGCAGGTCGCGCCGAATTAGATTTAGCTAAAAAGGCGATCGAGGAGAGCGGGGCCTTGGAATATAACCGGAAATTGGCAAAAGAATATGCCGGAAAAGCGGCGGTGACGGCGGGGAAACTTCGAGGTCTGGGGTCAGCAGTTCCTGCCGTGGATTACATTCAGGGGATTGCGGAGTATATGGTGGAGAGAAAAGTCTAACGTGAGAGGTTTTGAAAGCGGTACTGATAGGTGGTGAGAGCGGATGGAGGGTTTAATGATGCCTTATGGCATCACCATTTTCATCAGCGGAAGTATTACGGCACCGGGATGGGGTACATGCACCGAGAGTGCTTTTTGAAAACGGAGCCTTGATGATGATGGGCAGAAGAATTCCGGTGGTTTCTCCGGAACAGTTGGAGGGGAGACTAAGACAGATTGGTTGCTGGGAGGACGTAATCGAGGAGATCGTGGGAAATTTATTTGGATACGCTGTTTCCACCGAAACGGCGATCCCGATTCGCGAATTCAGCGAGAGCCTTGTCTAGTTCGGCCGGAGTGAAATCCGGAAAGAGGGTGTCAGTGAAATAAAGTTCGGCGTAGACGGATTGCCAAGGGAGATAGCCGGAGAGGCGTTTTTCGCCGCCGGTACGGATGATGAGGTCGGGATCGGGAATACCGGCCGTGTCAAGATAAGAACCAAAGAGCTCTTCGGTAATATCTTCCGGTTTGACCCCGGCGGTGGCAATTTTTTTGACGGCGCGGAGGATTTCATCGCGGCCGCCGTAGTTTAGGGCAAAAGTGGTGGTGATGGCGGAATTAGCCCTTGATTTGTTGATGAGGTCGAGGGTTTTTTCGGCGATATCTTTGGGAAATTTGTTGATGTCGCCGAGGAGCCGGAATTTGGCTCCTTTCTGAATTAACCTGATGGCGAGGGTGGAAAGGCCCAGGCGGAAGATGTCGAAGATAGCCTTGATTTCGGCTTCGTCGCGCTTCCAGTTTTCGGTAGAGAAGGCCCAAAAAGTGACGTAGGGAATCTTTTTATTGGCCAGATGCTCAATAATCGGCTCGATGGCCTGTTTGACGGCGGCTTCGTGGCCTTTGACCGGATCGAGGCCACGGCTTCTGGCCCAGCGGCGATTGCCGTCCATAATGATGGCGACGTGATTGAGAGGCGATGACATAGCTTCACGAATTATAGCAAAGTGAAGGCTATCAAGAGCTCTCGCGGAGATAATGCGCTAATGGTGCGGAAATTACTAGATCAGGCCGGGCAGGCCGAGAATAGCGAGGACGATGCGGACGACGACGAAGCTGGCGAGGACGATGGCGATGCCGAAGAAAGCGTTGAGGATGCGCTGGGTGGCCTCGGCGATTTTTTTCGGGTCGCCGGTGCTGTTAACGTAGCCCCAGGCGGCCTGGAGGAGACTAAAAAGAAAAATGGCACCGGCAAGAAAGAAAACGAAAGTGATAATGTTGGTCACACTCAAGAGTTCGCCAATATTCATGCCGGGTCTAACCTTCCAGCCGGCGGGGGTTAGGTCATTGAAGTTTACTTGGGCGTAAGCTGGCTTGATGAGTTGAAACATAAGCTTATTATAACCCGGGTAGGGCGAGAATCTGGACGCCGATGAGCTGCATGAGGAAGATGGCGAGAATAATGAAGACCAGACCAGCGACGGCGGAGGAGATGATTTCTTTGCCCTGGTTGAGTTTGTCGGGAATACCGGCGGAAGTAGTGACGATGAAGACGCCATAGAGGATGAGGAGAAGAGCGACGCCGCCGCCGAGGCCGATAAGGATGCCGAGCAATGATTTGACGAAGCCGCCACCTTCGGCATCGTAAGAAATGCAGCCAAGGGCGGTATTGATGCCTTTGGTCCCATTGGTGACACATTCAGTTTCTCCTCCTCCACTGGTTCGTCCTGGTTCTCCGGAAAAAATTGTGCCCTCGGTTAATGGATTCCAATCTGACGGGATTGTATCAATACTTGACGTGGTACAGTTTTGACCACCAGAGAAAACGACCTCGATTTTTCCGATACCCCGACTAAGACCTTGACCAGTAATACAGGTGTAGTATTTACCACTTGGATCCTGGGCAATTTGACTGTCTGGAGTGCCACTTAAACTATAGTTATTGTTCTCTATACCCGTGCAAAAACCCGGACCAGGATTTGAGTTATCGAGACAGTGAAAATTGGCTGTGCTGCTTCTTAATTGAGTCGGGCTATCAAATTGACCAACGCAAACTTGGAGATTGCGGGTGTTTGGATCCCAGTTGGCGATTTGACAATCGGCCGAAACTTTGGAGGCACTCACCAGGAAAAAAGGAATGAAGAGAAGTAAAGATAAAAATAATTTCAATTTCATGATGGGGTTGGACAGATGCCTAATTTTAACACGAGAACGTTTGGTGATGATTTATACTACTCGTTACGGTGGAACCACGGTGGAGATATAGAATTGGGTCGGCGTTGGCAATCGCGGGTGTGGCGCTGACGGCGTGTAGAGCCGAGGCAAATGATCATGCGGTTGCCCGGCCGATGAATACGGCGACGATACCTTTCTCGACACCGGAGAGTGCGGTTGAGACCGAGGTTGGTGCAGCAAGTTTAGCGCCGCCTACGCGTGAAGCTACGGCGAGCCAAGGGGCGATGGAACCGGTCGCGACGGAGGCGTTTATTTTTGAAACGGAGACACCAATGTCTTCCGGGGAAATTTTTGTTGGCGAGCTGGTTTATGGGGAAGATATTGAAGAAATCGAGAGGTTGGGTCAGACGAGATTTCGAGTGGTTTTTGGGACTGGTGACTCTTATTATTTTATTGACGAATCCGGTCAGGGGATTCCCCCGGCAGACTTTGATCGGCAAAGATATTTGCATTTTATCGGCGAAGCCGGTTTGGTTTATGATTTACCTCTCTATCTGCAACATGATCCCAGGTGGGGCTTGCAGAGCTTGGGGTCAAGTCAAAGGTTTCTTTTTGGAAGAGGCGGCTGTGGTCAGGCGGTCGCGGCGACGGTGGCGGCGTTAGCGGGTATGGAGGTAGATCCGCTTCGGTTTAGTCAAGTCTTTATACCGGGATTGGGATGGGGCAATCGGAACGCACTCCTTTGTGTACCGAGATATTTTCGAGAGTTTGGGTCTTGTGGTTAGAGAAATAAAGAACGGTAGGTATGGAATTAAAACCGAGGTAGATGGCGGCTATCTGGTTATGGGCTTGGTTCGGGAAAATTTTCGGTGGTGGGGGGCAAAAGAATCGGATAACGTGGTTGACCATTATGTCTTGTGGTACAAAAACGAAGACGGGGAGATGGTAATTTGGGATCCGTGGTGGGGGGAAGGAGTCGAGGAGGCTGATATAGTAGAAATATTATCGGCGTTAGTAATAGTGAAATAAATGGCAAGAAACGCTTGGCGAGAGGGTCTGGCGCTGACGGCGATTTCGGGAATGCTTATTTCGTGTGGAAATGCGGTTGATGCGGCGGCGGTTCCGACGGGACAGCCGGTTACGGAAGAATTTACTCCGGGTGAGGATGATGGTTCATTTTTGGAAGCGACGCCTTGGCCGACGAGTACTGTTCCGCCGATAGAATTTCCGACGGTGTTGCCCGCGGCTCTGCCAACAGAAATCCTTGCTTTTCCAACAGAAGAACGGTTGATAAATCCATACTTTAATCACCCTTTCAGTCAGCGATGCCGTCAGTGGTTTGATGAAGCGAATAAATATGTCGTTGAGTGTTCGGAGGATTGGGCGGAACGACCACTGCCTGGCGGATGTGAAGCGAATCGGTTCAATGATTTTATGGGCAGACCTTCGTGCAACGCGGCGGCGGCCAGTTTTGTAATCAACTACTTGGTACCGGCGGAAGAAATTTATGCCAGGACGGGTTTTGCCGGAATCGCGCCGGATCAACTGGCGTGGGATATTTACCCCAATTTACCGCCAACCGATGGTCAAATAATTATGGACTGCGGCGGGGCGGGGCCAGCCAGTATCAGAGGAGCACTGCGTTTTTTCGGATTAAGCACGGAGGAACCGATGCTGTCGAAGTATACCCTCGTTCGGATAGGGGAAAGTCTGGCGCCAAACCAACGGCTGATGATCGCGATGATAGGAATAAACGCGAAAGGGAGAAGGTTCCAGCATTGGACAGTCTATAAACGGTATGAAGTAGCCTCTGGTGGAGGCTATGCCGAGTATAGCGGTCTGATTCCGTACTTCGATGACTCCTTTTTTTACCAAGATCAAATCACGCCGGAGGATGTGGACTTTGAGGTTTCTCCGAACATCGGGGAGAGGGCGGATGGGACTAAAAATTTTGAGATTGTGGGAGCCTTTATCGTGACTTCGCCATATGACATTCTGGAATGGTATATCGGTAAGTAGTGATTTTTCGGTTAAACTAGAGGTGATGAAATGGAGGATTGTTTTATTGCTTTTCCTGCTAGTCTTTGGTTTTTGGCGGGTTAAGCCGGTTTTGGCCGAGGAAGACTGTTTGTCCAATCCAAAGGACTGGCCACCATTAAAACTGGAGACATGTTTGACAGAGTTGGCGCACTTAAAAGCACTATCTGAAGCTGCAACTGCCCCCCTAGAATCAGAAATAAAAAACCTTGGTAATCGGATAAACGCCTTGCAGGCGGGTATCAATGCGGCAGTGGCGAAGCAGAAGAAGTTGGAAATGGAAGTAGCTGATCGGGAGGAGAAGGTGGCAGAACATTATGTTTTATTTGGCAAGAAAATCAGGGAGTTGTATAAGAGCATGCGGGGTTCATCTTTGTTAGTTCAGTTGTTATCGCGAGTGGGGGCAGGTCGAATAAATCGAGAAATAGAGTATCAGGGAACAGCGAGTGATGTGGACAAGCAATTGATTGTTGGTTTGTCGGGAGAGATTTTATCATTGGAAACAACGAAGAAGAATTTGGAGGCTCAAAAAATAAAATTAGCTTCACTTCAGGAAACATTGAATAAGCAGGCAGAATTTTACAAGGGAGAAGTAGCGAAAGCAAAGAGTTATCAGCAAGTTTTAAGTAGCAAGATTGCTCAAATATCGGCTAAACAAAGAGAAATTTTGGGGCAAAAATTGGCGGGCTTGAACTTGCCAACGAGTCTAGGGGCTGGTCCACTGTATTGTACTGATGATAGAAAATTAGACCCTGGTTTCAGTCCGGCTTATGCCTTTTTTACTTTTGGAATTCCACATCGAGTGGGGTTAGACCAATACGGTGCCTATGGGCGCGCGAAAGTTGGACAAAATTATGACCAAATATTGAGGGCGTATTTTAATTTTGATGAGTTTCGAGATGGCGTCAACGCAACAATAAAAGTCAATAATAGTAATGGGTTTGACCAGGGTAACATAATTTGGACGGGCGGCTTGGAAGACTATGTAAAGCGGATATATGAGATGCCTGGGGATTGGCCATCATCTGCACTAGAGGCGCAGGCTATTGCGGTACGATCATACGTCTTGGCGGCGACTGACAATGGTAATAAGTCTATCTGTGCAAACCAATATTGCCAGGTATTTAAGACTGATCCTAAGGGTGGGGCTTGGGAGCAGGCGGCTACGTCAACGGCGGGCAAAGTAATGGTGTCTGGCGGTCAGATAATTACTGCTTGGTATGCGTCTACGTTCGGCGGTTATACTTTTACCAATACCGACGTGTGGGGAGGGTCCCAAAGGTCTTGGACGAAGCGTGCCAGAGATACCGATGGCGAAGTGACAAGTTTTTCTGATTTGATGTCCAAGGCGTACGATAAGGATTCACCGTGTGCTTATGCGGCTCAGGGATGGAGAAATCAATACGGAAAATCAGCTTGGTTAAGATCCGAAGAGGTAGCAGATATAGCTAATGTAATTTTGTTGGTTAGAAAAGACTCGTCAACCAGAAGCCATATTTACCAACCAGACAAAAACAACCCAGAGGGAACTGATACGTGGGATGCGGGTAGGGTCAAACAAGAGTTAAAAAATCGCGGCATCGCGGCGTTTGAAAGCGTATCCAATGTGTTAATTTCAGGAGTGGATTGGGGAACTGGTCTGACTACGGGGATCAATATAATTGGCAATATCAGTGAGAATTTTGATGGAAGGGAATTTAAAGACTTTTTTAACCTGAGAGCTCCTGCAAATATTCAGATAGTTGGGGGTTTGTTTAATATCGAAAAGAAGTAATTTGGGCACGAAAAAGCCCCATTCGAGTTGTTATCTCGGAGTGGGGCTTCGCTATTACTTTTCCCAAGGCCGCGGGGCGGCCAAGGCTGCCTTTTTGGCCTGCCGATTGGCGCGGCGGCTGGCCTTGCCCTTGAACCGGGGCTGTTCGGAAACCGGCTCGGTCGAGACTTTCTCGGCGTTGACCCCGGCCAGATCGGCCAACGTGCCGTCGCCTTTATATTCCACCGGCTTTTGGTGTCGGCGACTCTTGGCCTGCTGTTTTAGGCGGAATTGCTCGTCCGCCTTGATATCGGCCCGGTGGGCGATCGCCGCGCAGACTTTGGCCTGATGACGGATCTTGGCCAAAAGTGACCGGCAGTCGGCCGAGGTGGCCTCGATCACCCCGAAGTGGGCGACGTCGTAGACCAAGAGAGCCAGATCAGCCTCGATGATTTTGAGCTCCGCGTTATACTTCAGCGGGATGTTCGCAAGTTCTGCCAAGATAAGCTGGAATTCGAACTTGGATTCCAGAGGCAGGAGGCTGGAAAAACCGGCCAGGTAGAATCCGCGCGCTTTCGGAGCGCGGTGGGTGGGGGTGGTTGAAGTGTTCATTTCGCGCCTCCTAAGCGCAGACTGAGAAAGTTTGAAATGTGCCCCCGCATGCGCGCGGGGCGCACGCGGGGTGATAGTGGGGAATATAGCAGAAAAGGGCCAAATTGTCAAGATTATAGGGTTGGAGAATTGAGCTTGGCGGGAATGATAGAATTAGGGTATGCCGGAGGTGTATACCAAGAAGAAGCCAGTAGACAAAATTCAGAAACCAGAAAAGAGTGCAGACAATTTGGTCGAGACGGTAAAGAAGTTGGTGGCGGAAGGTTTTAGCGAACCACCCTGGAGGTCGCTGACTGCTTGCCCGCCGAAGACAAAGTTTGAAGCGCAGCACGATCAGGAGGAGGTGCTGTTGTTAATGAGGCGTCATCCGGTGACGAATTTATGGTGGCTGGCATTGATTGCCATGCTGGTTGGAGTACCTTTGTTTTGGAATGAGTTTCCCTTGATTGCCAATGTTTCGGGGTCGGTCCAGTTGGCGCTAGCGGTTTTTTGGTACTTGGGATTGGCCTTTTTTGTCATCCAAAACCTGCTGCTGTGGTTTTATAACGTCTACATTGTTACCGACGAAAGGGTTATCGACGTTGACTTTTTTGGGCTATTGTACAAAAACGTAAACACCACGCAAATTCGAAAAATCGAGGATGTAAATTACTCTCAGGTGGGGATGATGTCCTCGATGTTTAACTACGGTAATGTCATCATTCAAACGGCGGCGGAGCAGAGAAGCGAGGATAGGAGAGAAGAATCGTCGGCCTTTACCTTTGAGGCGGTCAGCAATCCCGATCGGGTGGTCAAGGTAATCGGTGAATTAATGGAACAGGAAGAAAAAGAAGAATATGAAGGGAGGACAAGATGATTACTGAGGAGCTGGTAGCAGGAATTAGTTTGAGTTTGATAATCGGGATTTTGGTAAAAGTGTCTTTGGTGATATTGACCTTGCTAGCGCTAGTGACGGTTCGCCAGGCGGGCCTGATGGATAGGGTGGTGAGTGTCCCGATTGGTAATTGGTTCAAGGGAGTTGCTTGGGGCTTTTTCTGGGCATGTTTAGTCTTAACGACAGGTGTAATATTAATAGTTTAAGATATGACCGGGTCTCCGCAAACGGAGTGAACTGCCCATGGCCAATATATTAGGAATTGATTATTATCGAGTTGTTTCGGAAACCGGGGAGGGTGAGTGGTCACAGGTATATGTAAAGACAGCTTTTGATGCTGAGGAGCTGGCCCGTTTTGGCGGAGTTTTCGGAGTGGTTAAATTGGCGGGTAGTGGAGACCTGATCAGTAAGGGAATGGATTTGATTGATCGGGTGGAGAAGTGGTGCTGTTCGGAAAACCATAAGGGCGATGTGGCGGGACTCTTGGGATTATTGAAAGCCAGAGCGGCGACGGGAGTGTTTGTTTGGGTGACAGTTGACGGCGATGGCGGGAGGCGAATAAAAGTTGGGGCCATGCCGGGAAACGGGGTGGCGATTCTGCGGAACGGGAAAAGGATCTGGCTATTTGAAAATGGCGATGGCCGGGTTCTCTCCGGAGAGCTTTTGGAAAAGGACAAAGTTTTCTTTGGCAGTAAAGAAGCGGTTGATGTGATTGATGCCGAGGTGGTGTTCCCCCAAGAAGATATGGAGGTGTTGACCGAGAAGGTGTCGACCACGATGATGACCCTTTCGGAGGGGGCGCGGGCGGCTCTGATTCTGACGGTGAAGCCGCTACCTGCGGAAGTTGGTAGTCTGGATGAGCCGGTAGACGGTGAACAGACGAAGAAAGATCATCAGGAGGACAAGGATGAAAAACTCAAAGTGGAGCAAGAGGAGTTGGCGGGGGAGCGGGTGGTCGGGGCGACCGGTCTTTCCGGCAAGCTGGCGGCGGCCAAAATATCCTGGAGGGATCTGACAACAAAGTGGAAACAGGCTCGTCGACTGCCAATGGACGAGCATAAGGAAAAAAGACACCGCCTGTTTTTGATCATCGGCGGGGTGTTTCTGCTTGTTTTGACAGTTTCGGTCGGTTTTGGTCTGGTGAAGGCGCGGCGCGACCGGGCCGAGGCTGAATTTACCTCAGTCTTTGAACCTTTGGAAAAAAAGAGAACCGAAGCGGAAGCTCTGTTTGAGCTGAATCCGGTAGGGGCTCGGGATTTGCTGCGGACAGTCAGGGAAGAAATGACGACCAAGAAAGGCCAGTTTTCGGGGACAAGTTTTGCGGTCAGGGTGGCTGACTTTGAGCGTTTGGTGGAGGTATCCTGGGTCAAGGTCTCCGGAGAACAAAAGACGAGTTTGGATTTGTTTTTCAACCTGGGCATAGTTCGGTCGCAGATGAAGGGCGACCGGATGGCTTTTGACGGCAAGAATCTATTAGTTTTGGATAAGACGGCCGGGGTGGTGGCGAAAGTAAGTTATCCGGACAAAAAACAGGAAGTGATTTTGGGTAAGGGAGAAGGGCAAAATTGGTTGGATGTGGCGGGGGTAAGCCCGAACGAGGTCTTGCTTTTGCGGTCCGGTTTGTCGGCGGTCCTGGCGGGAAAGAAAGAAGACCTGGTTTTTGACGCGGCGGTGACCGAACCGACGGCGGTTGATATGTTTGGGACGGCGGCCTATGTCCTGGACAAGGGCAGTAGCGAGATTTGGCGCTTTGGCCTATCGGGCGGAACAATTGGGGAAAGGCGGCGCTGGCTGCTCTCGGGTATCGAGGCAGATTTGGCCGCCGGGGTGGATTTGGCGATTGATACCGATATCTGGGTGGGGCTGTCCGGCGGCAAGATCCTACGCTTCCGCCGGGGGCAACCGGAAAGATTTAACCTCTCCGATGTGCCCGAGGACTTTAAGATTGATCGGTTGGCGATTTCGGGTGACAATAACGTCGTCGCGGTATTGGATATCACTAAGGGGAGAGTGGTGCTGTTTAACAAGGAGACGGGCGCTTACATGAAGCAGATTTTGGCGCCGGAGTTGTCCACGGCGACTGATGTGATGTGGATAAGTGAGAAGGAGCTGATGGTTTTGTCAGGGGACAAGATTTACCAGACTTCTCTGTAAAGTGGAGACGGTGGGAATTGGACCCACGTCTGAAAACATTCTTCGATAACCACTACAAGCTTAGTTTGTGATTTATGACTCTTGGTTTCCTCACAAACAAGATCCACCAAAAGTTTTCCTAGATTGCATGGGGTTAGACCTAGGTACTTCTAACCTTGTATCCCGAGTTTGTACTCGCCTCTAACCAAACCCCGAGAATTTTGTGTTAGAAACGTCCTTAGACTGTCGCGAAAGCGAAGTCTGCGGAAGTCTCGGCTGAGGCTTCAAACATAGCCAAGATTTCTCTGGCCTTGTTGGAACCGGCTGCGACTATGCTGTCGATTGTGTTGACAGTTAGTTTTTGAACCAGTTTTACGAGCTTAGTTCAGGCTCGGCTTGCGGTTGTCAAAGAGCTGTTTCCATCGATACCTGTCGTCCCCAACAGGGGGCATTGTAGCAAAAAAGGAGCCTAAAATCAAACGGAAGACTTATTTCCTCAGTTCTTTGAGAGCCATGATTTGGGCGGTCAGATCGACGCCCATGATTTGCTTGGCGCTAGCCTTGATGACGACCTGAGCCAAAAAGAGGTTGAACTCGTCTCCATCCATCTTGTCGATGGTTTTTTTGAGACCCTTCGCAAGAGTGGAAAGATTTTTTGCCGCCAAACCCTTCTCCATGTCAAACTGTGTTTCTAATCCAGGCAGAATCGTTTTCCAAAAACTGACGTTTTTCATTTAGCCTCTCTATCCGCCGGTGGGCGGACTATCGTTTTTTTAATCTTCTAGCGAGAGCCCGTTCTTCAACCCGTTTCTTCAGCTGTTCCCGCTTCTCGTATTTCTTTTTACCCCTGACCAAACCGACGGACAACTTGACCAAATCTCCCTTATTATACACCGCCAAGGCCATGAGGGTCAATCCGGCGGCCTGTTTTTTGGCTAAAATCGAGGCTATTTCGGTCTTTCTGAAAAGAAGCTCCTTGATCCTGCCCGGATCGTAATCAGGATCAGTGGCGTGCTGGTATTTGGGGACGTTCAGGCCGACTACCCACAAGCGGCCATCCTTCTCGATGACCCTGGCTCCGGTGAGGTTGACCTGACCACTTTTGATGCTTTTGACCTCGGCTCCGGTCAAGATCAAACCAGCCTCAAAGGTTTCAACCACCTGATACTCAAATCTGACTCTTTTATTCTCGATACGCATTACCTATATTTTATCCGGTTTATGATGAGAGTGTGGCGGCGATTTTGGATTTCGTTTTTGACTTTATCTTCCCTAAATTTTGCGTCGTTTGTGGCCAGGAAGGCGCCTTCTTGTGCCGGAAGTGTAAAAAAGACTTGCCGGCGGCGCTGCAGGTTTGTCCGATGTGCACCAACCCGAGCATTTACGGACTGACCCACGACTATTGTGGGAAGAAGCCGGGGATGGAAGGGTTAATCGCGATTTTTGATTACAAAAATGAGGCGGTGAGGAAGGTGATTGAGGCAATCAAATTTGGGTTTAATCGGGATTTGGTGGGTGAGGTTCTGGCGGGATGGGAACTGCCCAAAAAGTTAAAAAAGACAATTCTGGTGCCGGTGCCCCTCCATCGTTGGCGGGAGAATTGGCGGGGTTTTAATCAGGCAGAGTTGATCGGCCGACAGCTGGGTAAAGAGATGGCGCTGGTAAATGGATTAGAGAGGACAAGGGCGACCAATCAGCAGGCGAGAACGGTAAACAGGGGGATGAGGGCGGAAAATATAAAGGGCGCCTTTGGTCTGTCACGAGAAGGGGAGGGGTTATCCGGAAAGAGGGTCATCCTGGTTGATGATGTTTTTACGAGTGGGGTGACGCTGAGGGAGTGCGCCAAGACGCTAAAAAAAGCCGGGGTGAAGCAGGTTTGGGGGCTGGTTTTGGCACGGTGAGCGGGCTTGGATGATAAAATATGGCCTTGCAGGAGGGTGGGCAGGACGGTAATGCGCTAGTCTTGAAAACTAGTGGGCGCAAGCCCTAACAGGTTCGACCCCTGTACCCTCCGCCGAGAGAGTGGTCTCACCTTCGGTTCTCGCGTCGATCTGAGGATCGACACTTCGCTCGACCAGCTCGCTCAGCCTGTCCCCACCGCTCTAGTCGATACCGTTGTTGATAAGTGGGGGAGGGATTTTGGTGGGTTTCGGAGTTGGGGGAGGGGTTTTGGTGGGGCTGGCTGGGGGTTCATAGACCGGGGGCAAAATCCCTTGTTGGAGTTGGCGGACGAGGGCGTTGATTTGCATAAAGACGGGGTAGGCGGTTGTCCAATCAGTCGAGACGGTACCAAAACCAAAGTAGTCAAAAAGTTCGTGGATGACAATGCTTTCGACGTTGGTTTGGTAGGCCCGTTGGACCATCTTAAGAAGGACGCCTTTTCCGAGATAGGGGTATTGGGCCCCAAGTTCGGTGCAATGGATCCGGGGTGAGATTTTAAATTGTTTGAAGAATTGGTTCATGCGCCAGAGACGATTGGGGAGATCGTCAATGCTTTGGTAGGCATGGACGGCGTATTGGAGATGACCGATATTGACACCGGCGGTGACAAGGGCGGTCAAGAGCTTGCCGGTATTATTGACATCGACGAGGGCGCCGATAATGGGCTGGTAATGGGGATCTTTTTGGTAAAGAAAATCTTGGCTAACTTTGATGAAATGAGCGAAAGTATCATAGTCCTGGTTTTGCCAAAAGACATGGCCTGCGGTGGTGTTGTCCGGTTCGTTGCCCAGTTCGAGTAGGGCCCCCGGAAGTAGGGAGGCGATAAATGAAGCGGGCGTCGTCACAGCGATAACCGAGGCGTTTGTTTTGAACAATACTTTCAAAGGGGAATTGTTCGGGATTTAAGGTTTGGATGTTTTCAATTGGATAATTGCGAACGCCATTTTTGGTTTGGACGAGGTAGTAATAGCCACTAACGCCGAGAATGGGGAGTTCGTCACCGTAGACCTGGCCGGTGGAACGGTCGATGAATTTGCCGATAGCGCGGGGGGTGGGTTCGCCCTCGGCGGCTGGAGCGAAGTTGGGAAGGAAGACCACGCCAGCGGCCAGGGTAGAAAGGCGGAGGAATTCGCGGCGGGTTAAAGGCATACTTTTTTTGAAGAGTATACCAGATAATTTTTGGCGGAGGCGGTGGGATTTGAACCCACGGGGCCCTTACGGGCCAGGGATTAGCAATCCCTTGGAATTGACCACTATCCGACGCCTCCCGAAGGTCCTCGCTTGCGCGGGGACAGGCGGCCTCAATTTTAGCACCTGGCCATGTTAAACTGGAGATAATGGACCCAGAGGCGGAAAGATTGACACCAGCGACAGAGGAGACGACGGTAGACGAGAAGGTCCTTCTAACCTGGAGATCGGCGGATAGGCTTTTTAAGCAAAGAGGCAAGGAGTTTTACAGCACGATCATTGTCTTGGGGGTTCTGATTAGTGTCATTTTGTTCTTTATCGAAGGAATTATGCCGGCGCTGGTGGTTTGGGCGGTTATTTTTGTCGTTTGGGCAACAGGGAAGACGCCACCGGGAGAATCGGAACATCAGATTACGTCCTGGGGAATCAGAACAGCGGGGAAACTTTACCGTTTTAGCGAGATGACGGTTTTTTGGCTGGAGGAGAAGTGGGACAAAACGGTTTTGCGGGTACTTTTGCTGACTTTTCCGGGACAGCTGGTACTTTTGGTAAACAAAGAGGAGGAGGCAAAGATAAAGAAGATCTTGTCTGACAATCGGGTGACGATGCAGAAACCGGAACCGACTTGGACGGATAACCTGGTGAAGTGGTTTGGTGAAAAAATCCCTTTGGAGTAAAATATGGCCTGATGTACTCGTAGCTCAGTTGGATAGAGCGCCTCCCTGCGGAGGAGGAGGTCGTGCGTTCGAATCGCACCGAGTACAC